>Ga0335395_10000284_pt1 | contig 32203 bp, 24 predicted proteins | sample MAT02_FD_205744 | JGI IMG/M metagenome (GOLD analysis project Ga0335395, IMG submission 205744) | Freshwater microbial communities from Lake Fryxell liftoff mats and glacier meltwater in Antarctica - MAT-02 (spades assembly) (version 2) ... | reverse complement strand
CACGCGATCGCCCCATCGCCCCATCTCCCCATCTCCCCCTCTCTCCCTCTCCTCAATTCCCTGAAGTTGCGCTGTATAGCAACCGCCACATCGGTGAGGACATAAATAACTTCATGAATAGAGCCGACAGCCGTACTGCATCAATGATTTGATTCCCGTTATGCAACTGTCAACTGTCAACTGTCAACTGTCAACTGCTATACAATGAGTATTGTTGATTGTAAATTTATGTTACGAGAGGCAAAATTGACAAGTTCTATTCACTGGCATCAACGAATTGGCACTCAACGAGACTGGGTATGGCGGGGTTGGCAAACTCGCTACACTTATTTGCGTCCCTCTCGTTCCCAAGAGCCGCGAAATCAAGGCCCGATCGCAATTCAGGATTCCACAACCCCAGAAATTGACCCTCAACAACCGACAACACCGATAATTTTACTGCACGGATTTGGGGCTTCGATCGGTCATTGGCGACAAAATCTCGGTGTCCTCGCCGAGTTCCACACTGTTTACGCCCTGGATTTGTTGGGGTTTGGAGCTTCCCAAAAAGCTCCTGTTGACTACGATGTCTCTGTATGGGTCGATCAAGTCTATGACTTTTGGTTGACTTTCATCAAAAAGCCTGTGGTTTTGGCTGGAAATTCGATCGGTTCCCTGATCTGTCTAGCCGCCGCTGCCGCTCACCCGGATATGGTGGCAGGTATTGTGATGATTAGCCTTCCAGACCCCTCTGTACGTGCCGAGGCAGTGCCGGCGTGGTTATTACCTGCTATCGAAGCCGTTGAAAGTATCTTTGTTTCACCGCTCATACTGAGGCCTCTGTTTTACCTTGCCCGTCGGCCTTCTTTTGTCCGTCGCTGGGTTGCCTTTGCCTACTCCAGCCCCGAAGCCATCACCGACGAGTTAGTCGAAATTCTGGCAGGGCCCGCAGGCGATCGGGGTTCAGCCAGAGCCTTCTGTGCTTTATTTAAAGCTGTTGGCAGTTCACAGTTCGGCCCTAGTGTCAAGACAGTATTACGAGAGTTAACAATTCCGATGTTATTGATTTGGGGTCGCCAAGACCGGATGATTCCGCCCCGGTTTGCGAAGCCTCATCAATTTGTCGAATGCAGCCCGAATTATGTAAAGTTAGTTGAATTAGATAATGCCGGCCACTGTCCCCAGGATGAATGCCCCGAACAAGTAAATCAAGAAATTTTGAACTGGATGAGTAGCACCAATTTGGGGTAAATCGGCATTCCTGTTGATTTTAGATACTCGGCTAGTGTTGATATTGGGGCCGCCTGCGATCGGCAAAACTTGTGACAACTTGATCCCCGTCGGTGCTATTGTATTTCACAGCATATTGATCCCAGTCCCTCGATCGCATTTGATCTCTGAAACCGCTCTTTTGAATAACAGTAAAATCCTACTTTCTAACTTTTACCTTCGAGCTTCCAGAAATAGCTCGTTTCCTGCTGCAAAAAATAAATATGTTCCCTTGTACCCGAAATCTTTCTATCAACTTCTAATCAATCAGTCGCGAGACTTTGGGAGAGCGAGTATTTGCCCAAGTCTGGCATCTGTGCGCCTGTTAAGGCGTAAAAAAGTCAATTTAGCTAAAAACTGAAGTCGGCGATCGCCCAGGAGTCTTTCGGCTAAATACCGAAGGCTGAGGGCAACAAGTACCCACCAAAGCTTTTGGCAACAACGCAATTGAGGAAAAACTGTCGTGAAATTCCACTGGCTACTATCCAGTTTCTTAGGTGTATTTTTGCTCACCGGAGCCGCCGAAGCAGCGAGACTACAATCTTGGCGGTTTGATACTTCACAGAACCGGCTGTATATCAAAACTGACGGCGGAGTGCAACCCAAAGCTCAACTAATCTTCAACCCCACACGCTTAGTAATCGATTTACCAGGAACGAGTCTGGGCCGTCAGTCCGTAAATCAAGCATACTCAGGTGCGATCGAATCCGTGCGAGTAGGGCAGTTTGACGACGATACCACCAGAATTGTGGTTGAGTTGAAAGATGGATTTACGATCGACCCTTCTCAAGTAAAATTCCAGGGAATCTCTCCCAGCGAGTGGACAGTAGATTTGCCAACACCAGTGCGAGTAGCAAATTCCAGTTCCGAACCAGGCGGCGAGAGATTGACCGTTGAGTCTTCGGCACCATCACCGCAAACTGCGGAGGCGACTGTTGTTCAAAACTTTCAAGTCACAGCCGACGGTTTTTTAATCCGCACCGCAGGCGGCCACCCCCAAATTAACTTTGAACAAAGTCGGGCTGGAGACATCGCTACCCTAGACATTGAAGGTGCCACCCTCGCTCCTGGCCTGAGCAACCAACAGCCTCAAACTAACGGCAAGCACGGAGTTGAACGGATTGAAATCCGGCAACTGCCCACCGAACCGCCCATTACCCGCGTCACTTTGCGGATGAAAAGTTCTAATACACAGTGGCGCGCATCTTTGAGCAGTTTGGGCGGAATTTCCCTAGCACCTGGGGGTGTAAGGCAGTCAACGACCCCTCGTCGCCTCACAGTAGACCCTCCTATACGCTCATCTGTTAGCGCCCAGCAGCCGCCACTCGCTCAAAATCGCAATCCCATCTCTTGGCCGAGAACGAATACCGGAACCACTGATTTACCCCAACTTTCTAACAGTCGCAGGGTGGTTGTCATTGATCCAGGACACGGTGGCCGCGATCCAGGTGCCGTCGGGATTGGGGGGATTCAGGAAAAAGAGATTGTTTTGGATATCTCGTTTCAGGTGGCGCGACTCCTGGAACAACAGGGAGTCCAAGCAGTGATGAGTAGAACTGATGACAGCGAGATTGACCTGCAACCAAGAGTCTCTCTGGCTGAGCGGTTGAATGCTACTTTGTTCGTGAGCATTCACGCTAATGCCATTAACATGAGTCGGCCGGATGTGAACGGGATTGAAACGTACTATTACGACAACGGACTAGATTTGGCCAGAGTTATTCACAGTAGTATTTTGGAGGGGACGGGGGCCGGTGACCGCCGGGTGCGTCAGGCTAGATTTTATGTTTTGAGGAAGACGACTATGCCTTCTGTTCTATTAGAAGTTGGTTTTGTGACTGGTGCTGAGGATGCTGCGAGGCTTTCCGATCCAGCTTACCGCAGTCAAATGGCTGCTTCCATCGCCCGTGGCATTTTGTTGTATCTTCAGCAAAGATAATATTCGGGCATTGGGAATTGGGCATTGGTAACTAATGACAACAGTCAACAGTCAACAGTCAACAGTCAACAGTCAACAGTCAACAAACAACTAATAATTAACAAATGACAACAGACTCTGGACAACAAAGAATCGGTATTTTTGATAGCGGCGTAGGTGGTTTGACTGTTTTGAGGGAGTTGTACCGACAATTGCCCAACGAATCAATACTTTATTTTGGAGATACGGCGAGATTACCTTACGGTACTCGCGCGGCTGCGGAAATTGTGCAGTTTGTCCGCGAAATTATGGTTTGGCTGGTGGAACAGGATGTGAAAATGGTGATTATGGCCTGCAACACCAGTTCTGCTTTGGCGATGGAGATGGTGCAGGCTGAGTTTGATATTCCGGTGCTGGGAGTCATTCTGCCGGGGGCTCAGGCTGCGGTGCAGCAAGGAAAGCGAATCGGAGTAATCGCCACGCCTGCTACGGCTGCTAGCAATGCTTATCGCAATGCGATTTTGGAAATGGATAATTCTTGCCGGGTTTGGCAGGTTAGCTGTCCGGCTTTTGTGCCACTGATTGAGCAAAACCGCATTTATGACCCTTACACTTATGAGGTAGCGCGGGAATATTTGGCTCCTTTAATTCAGCAGCGCATCGATACGCTGATTTATGGGTGCACTCATTATCCGCTGTTGGCTCCGGTGTTCCGATCGCTTTTGCCTGCTGGTGTAAATTTGATCGATCCGGCTGTGCGGGTTGTGGCTGCTGCTGCTCAGGAGTTGGAGCTTTTGGGGCTGCGGAATGCTGGTACTGCGCTACCGACTCGTTTTTGTGTGAGCGGTCCTCCGCAGCAGTTTGCCGAAGTGTCTGTGCAGTGGCTTGGCTGTACTCCTGGGGTTGATAAAATTATACTGCCGACTATTGTACGATCGCCCGTACCGATCCTCTTCGAGGGCTGCGCTAACGAATCTGCCGAATAGCCACGAAATTTAATCGGTTGTTCGATCGCACCACCATACAATATTCCGCCCCTTTGGGGCAGGGCTGTTTCATTCTCGGTTGATGGGGTGATGGGGTGATGGGGTGATGGGGGAACTTCAGGCGGCGATGAATTTTTGAGGTTTTCAATCAATTAGCAGACTCCCCTTCTCGAATTATCCCCCTCTTCGCCTCTCCCCCCTCTCTTATATTTCAGGTTTCAAAGCTCGTTCCATCAAAGCTAAAACAGCTTGTTCAGGAGTAATTTCACCATTTAGCAAACGGTAAACTTGACGGGAGACAGGTACTTCAATGTCGCGTTGATTAGCTAAATTAATCAAAACATTCGTAGTATTTACTCCTTCAGCAGTGCTTTGTAATTCGTGCAAAATTTCCTCTAAAGATTTACCTTGAGCCAATCCAAAACCAACCCGATAATTGCGTGACAAAGAACTATTACAAGTAGCGAGTAAATCTCCCAAACCTGACAAACCATAAAAAGTTTCAGCCTGAGCACCCAAACGAACACCAACCCGAATCATTTCTGGCAAAGCGCGAGTTAGCAAAGCAGATTTAGCATTTGTTCCTAATTGTAAACCGTCGCAAACACCAGCCGCGATCGCAAATACATTTTTGAGGGTTCCACCTAACTCAGTTCCCAACGGATCTTGATTGACATAAACCCGAAAAATTTCCGAACTGTAAATATTCTGCACCTGCTTAGCTGCTGCTAAATTGTAACTAGCGGCTACGGTTGCAGCCGGCAATTCCTGCTGAATTTCTTCAGAAAGATTAGGGCCAGAAAGCACGACAATTGGATTCCCAGGAAAAGCTGTTTGCCAAATTTGCGAAGGAGTGCGCGTAGTCGCGGGGTCTAAACCTTTGGTAACAGTAACTATAATGGTATTATGATTTAAATTTGTTGAAAGAAGTCGATCGACTGTAGCGGTCACCCCTTTCATCGAAACTGCCGAAACCACAACATCCGTACCTGTTATCACGGACTCTAGCTCAAAAGAACTGCGGCGTGACCACAAGTTAACTTGATGGTCATTTTTAGTTGCTAGATTTGCTAGTGCCGAACCCCAAGCACCTCCGCCTAATATTGTCAAGATTGTCATTGGGTAATAGGTAATTGGTAATGGGTAATAGGTAATTGGTAGTTGGGAATTGGGTTATTGTCACCAAAACATAACAACTGTCAACTGTCAACTGTCAACTGTCAACTGTCAACTGTCAACTGTCAACTGTCAACTGTCAACTGTCAACTGTCAACTGTCTATTGCGGGCGCAGTCCATAATGACGGTATCGCCAATAATCGCGTAAAATGCGATCGTGATCGAAACAAAGTTCAGCGGGGATACGCCAAGATTCAAAAATTTCTAAATTTTTAGCATCGTCAGCGGCTTGGGGAATTCCTGTTGCCGAAGCCAGGAATACAATACTAATAGTGTGTTGGCGGGGGTCGCGATTTGGGTCAGAATAAACGTAGAATTGCTCGATCAATTGTATTTCTAAGCTGGTTTCTTCGAGAGCTTCGCGCTTAGCTGCTGTTTCTGCGGATTCCCCGCAATCCATGAAGCCGCCGGGAATCGCCCAGCCGTAGGGAGGATTACGACGTTCTATGAGTACGATCGGGCGGTGGGGGCGATCGACTAATTCGATGATAATATCAACTGTAGGAGTAGGATTTTGGTAAATCATTTTGTTGGGGATGGGCAATGGGGCATGGGTATTGGGCCGAAGAGCATTAATGATTTTATTATGTAATATCAACTCCGGTTGCACCGTCAACCGTCAACCGTCAACCCTCAACAGCCAACAGTCAACCCTCAACTAACATTATGCCTAAATGGATCGGAAAAGTTTTGGGTGTCGGTGCAGGTGCTATCCTGCTTTTAGGCGGAACTGGATACTGGTATGTTTTTATCGCCGGAGCACCTCAGTTAGACCCTCCGAAAATCATAGCCGATGCCAACTTAAATTTTGAACTTAAAACATATAAAAGTGCGACTCTGAATTCAGAGCGCACTTACGGCTTAATTTTACCCCCTGGATACGCAAAAAATCCTAAACAGCGCTATCCAGTCATTTTTTTGTTACACGGCGGGCACGGAGACGCACGCGCTTATCAAGACAAAGCTGCTGTTACTTCTGTGCTTCACGAGTTGTATAAAAGCAAAAAATTACCGCCCTCAATTGTAATTACTCCTGATGGAAATGACCAGCGGGGTACGAGTCCTTTGTGGGACCCGCAGTATTTTGACGGGCCGAATGGTACAGTCGGAAGTGCGATCGGCTCTGAATTGGTTTCTGAGATCAAATCGCACTATCGAACCCTGGAAGACCCGAAATTCTGGGCAATGGGGGGACAATCGTCGGGGGGTTGGGGTGCTTTTAATATCGGTTTGCGCTACTTGAATAATTTTAACATTCTGTTCAGCCACAGTGGCTATTTTACGGATCAAAGTGGCAAGGCGAACAGTCCCAAATATTTAGTTGAGAAACTTTCTGTTAAAGATAGACAAAGACTCCGCGCTTATTTGGATGCTGGGGAAGGAGACGAGAAGTTTCTCACATCTACTGAGAAATTTCACGAACAATTAAACCGTTTAGGCATTGCCAATCAGTTTAACAAATTTCCGGGGGGACACGGGATTGTCGGCCCGGATGTCGGTTGGAATTATTGGCATAAGCATTTAGCGGATTCTTTGAGTTATGTTGGAAAGCAGTTTAACATATCATTAGCCGCACAGAAAAAATAGAAAATAGAAAGGTGAATTGTGTTACCCCAAAAAACTAGAATTGGACTCTGGACGGCATCATTTTTAACCGGATTGGTAGGAGTTATTAACCTGCTGTCTGCTGTAACTCCTAGTTTACCCGATCGCAGAAATTGGCTAGAACCATTTTTCCCTTTTCCAGTGCGGGCTGGCGGACATTTTTTTGCAGCGGTTATCGGATTTATGCTGCTAACTTTGGCAACTAATTTGTTGAGGCGCAAGCGGATTGCTTGGTTGCTGACGGTGGGATTGTTAATCGTTTCTATTGTCATTCATTTAGTCAAGGGATTGGATGTTGAAGAAAGTTTGGTTTCTGGGGTGCTGCTGTTTCAGTTGTTGGTGATGCGGAAGACGTTTACGGCTCAATCAGATCGCCCTTCAATTGCTCAAGGAATCCGGGTTTTGCTAGGCGCACTGTTGTTTACGCTGGCTTACGGGACGGCGGGTTTTTACATTCTGGATGGGCGTTTTCAAGTTAACGAACAAGCGGTTAATTTTGATTTAGACAGAGCTTTGTTCCAGACTTTTGCCATGTTTTTTACGGCGGACAATGCCGGGTTGGTTCCGAAAACTCGGTTTGCTAACTTTTTTGCGGATTCGATTTATGCTGTAGGTGCGGTAACGCTTGGTTATGCTCTTTTGATGCTGCTGCGGCCGGTGCTGCTGCGAAATTCGGCAAGTATTTCGGAACGGAATAAAGCTCAAGAAGTTGTAGCAAAATACGGGCGGACAACGCTAGCGAGACTGGCCTTGCTTCCGGATAAATCTTATTATTTTAGTTTTTCGGGAAAAAGTACGATCGCCTATGTGCCGAAAGGTCGAGGTGCGATCGCTTTGGGAGACCCCATCGGGCCTGCAGAAGACCGGAAAGAGGCAATTGTGGGGTTTCAAGAATTTTGCGATCGCAATGATTGGTATCCGACATTTTATCAAACTTTGCCCCAGCATCTAGAAATGTATTCTACTCTCGGTTTTCGAGTGGTGCAAATTGGCGAAGAAGCTATTGTCAATCTCAAAACTTTTACTCTCAAAGGCAAGAGCAATCAAAACTTGAGAACTGCTATCAACAGACTTACAAAAGCCGGCCATCAAATCGAATTTTACGAACCTCCTTTAAGTTCCGAATTGATGCGGCAAATGAAACTCGTGAGCGACGAGTGGCTGCAAATGGTTCAGGGTGCGGAAAAAAAGTTTTCGGTGGGTTGGTTTGACGAGGCATATTTGCGGGAAACTCGCGCCGTCGCCATCCACACCCCCGACGGTAGAATTAGTGCTTTTGCTAATATGATATCGGCGGGAGATGGGGTAGTTGGAGTTGATTTAATGCGGCGTCGCACTGAGGTGGAAAATGGCACGATGGAGTGTTTGTTTGCTTCGATGTTGCAGCATTGTCAAGAATTGGGTTATGAAGAATTTGATTTGGGTTTGTCGGCTTTGGCGGGAGTCGGAGAATCTGAGAAATCCGGGCGGTTGGAAAAGGTTTTGATTTATCTTTCGGATCACTTGAGCAAGTTTTATAATTTTAAGGGACTGCACAGTTTTAAAGATAAGTTTGGGCCGCGATGGGAAGCGCGTTATTTGATTTATCCGAGTTTGGGAAGTTTGCCGGATGTTGTGGTTGCTTTGATTCGGGCCGATTCGGGCGATCGACTTTTGGATTATTTGCGGCCGGGAGGATAGGCGATTTTAGATTTTGGATTTTGGATTTTAGATTGGGGAAGATTGACTGGTTTCCAAGCGCTTACCGAAAGGTGCCGTTAACTGGTTTTAACTGGTTCCCAGGCAGAGCCTGGTAACGAGTAAAGAGGACACGGCAGTGCCCATAGGTGTCAACAATCGCCTGAAAGCCTTGGTATCTCTCGCTTTTAGCCGAGTCTATAACCCCCTAAATCCCCCTTGGTAAGGGGGACTTTGATCAAACTCTTGTCCCCCCCTTATACTCCCCCCTTGGGGGGGGGCGGGGGGGGGTTGGGGGCTAGGGGGGTGGAAGGGCCTCATAGTCAAACAGCATTCTCTGACTGGGTTTGACCTTAAGTTGACACCAATGGGCAGTGCCGTTTCCCTACTAATATCGAAGAGGACACGGCAAAACCTTCCTTCTGACATCCGTTACATCCGGCACATTGCTCGCTGCCGAACTTCCCTATGCCAAGCCCCGAAGTGGTACGCGCTGGCCTTGTAAAACCTCTGTATAAAGCTTTTCCAACTCAGTAATATTTTGACTGAGAGTGTACCGCTCGATCGCCCTTTGTCGAGCTTTTTGGCCCAGCAACATTGCCAATTCAGGATGATCGCAAAACAGTGGCAACAAAGTTTGCAACTGACTCCGCACCCGTTGAGTATTTAAAACTATCCCAGCCCCTCCCTCCAGGGCTTCGCCGTCAGCACCGGCATCCGTGGCCAAACAAGCCAAACCGGAGGCCATCGCTTCCAGCAGCGACAGGGACAATCCCTCCACCAAAGAAGGTAAAATAAACACGTCTGCACCGCGCAAAATTTCGATGCGACGTTCCTCATCAGCAATAAATCCGAGCCACACAATGCCGTCATCTTCGCCGTAGGACAGTTGCAGCGAGGCAGCTAGGGGCCCGTCGCCCACAATCGCCAATACGTTCCCAGGGCCAAAATTACATTGTTTCCAAGCCTTGAGCATTGACTCGACATTTTTCTCTGGGGCAATGCGGCCTTGGTAAACAAAAATGCGATCGGCTTTTAATTCCGATTTCAACCCAGAAGGCCCCGGAGAATACTTAACCGCGTCTACTCCGTTGGGAATCACAGCAACTCGCTCTTCGGGCACTCCCAACTTCACCAATATATCCCGCTGAATGTGAGAAAAAACGATCGTGGAGTTGTAGTGAGCCAAAAACGGGGCGTAGAGTTGATACATCAGGTGTTGGGTTCCCGATGTCAAATTCCGCAATTTGCGATCGAACGGTGGGTGAAAAGTTGCTACCAGAGGTATATTCAATTCTTGGCAGATTTCTGGTAGCAAAAAGTCTAGAGGTGAAAGCGTCAGGGAAGCGTGAACGACATCCGGTTGCAGCCTCCGTAGCGATTTCATCAGCACTTTGCTGGATTTGAAAGTGGGAATTGTATAAATTTGCGACTTGTAGAGACAGGGTAAGGAGACTTCGTTGCAACTTGCGGGTGGGAGGGACTGAGTAAATGAGGATGCAGAAATTTCTGTTCCCCATTTCCAATTTGCCATACTCCACGGGGCATTGTTCCTCTCAAGTTCCGCTTCTTGGGCAAAGTGCAGGAAACTAACTTGGTATCCCCGGTCTAAAAGTGCGTTGGTGACTTCTCTAGAGTAAGTGACGTTACCGCAAAAAGGTGATTTTTTTCCCAGCCAAGCGATGTGCATTCAAGTAAATTTGAGTTTGTTATTTTTATGGGAGTCGATCGACTGTGCTCTTACTACGGGAAATATACCAGGTTAAGAGACCGCCTGCGATCGCGAGGGCGGCCAAAGCCAAAAATACTGTCGGCAAACCCAGAAAGGTTTCGGCTACCCCCGCCAAACCCAATGGTAAACTCAGGGCGATATTCGTGGCATTATTTTGGAGCCCAAACACTTTTCCCCGCATTTCTTCTGGGGTTTCGGCTTGAATTGTAGTCTGCATCGGCACTCCTACGATCGCAGCAAATACACCCAACAGGGTAATGAACAGTACGGATATCCACAAATGGTGTGTAAATGCAGAAAGGCCGATCAGAGCAACCGCCATGCCGATCGATCCGATTAAGCTAAATTGGGTATGAGAAAATTTGTTACCCAGATAGCCGACTGTCGTGGCTCCCGCAGCCATCCCAACACCCACAGCCGCCAACAAAAAGCCAAACTGGGAAGCTCTCATACCTGGGAGAATTTCGGCCAGTCGCACCGCTAAAACTGCTAAGGCTGCAAAAATTGAAAATAGAATAATTAGTTGAATTAAAGCATTACGGACTTTAGGTTGATCGTTGATGTAACGCAGCCCGTCTTTCAAATCTGCTAGGGGATGTGGCGGTTCATGTTCCACCTCAGTTTTTTCGCCTGTTTTCAGAGAAAGCAACAGCAATCCGGCGATTGCATAACTTCCTCCTACTACTAATTCTTTGCCAATCCCAATTCCGCCACCCAGGTTAGTGAATAGGGTGTCGGCTAAAGCTAGTAATGGTTCTCCGACTGCAAAGCCGATAATCACCGAACCCATCATGGTTGTGGTGTAGAGCGAGTTTGCCGATAGTAGGTGACGACGTTCGACGATTAGGGGAATGACTGATTGTTCTGCTGGGGCAAAAAATTGAGTTAGGGTGGAAACTAGGAATGTAACTAGCAATAATAAGCAGAATCCGAGGGGCAATTGACCTAGTTCAAAGCCGTCTGAGAGCCACAACAGCAGTGGTAGGGTTAAGACTAGGCCTCCACGCAGCAGGTTTGTGGCGACCAGCACTGCTTTTTTTGGCCACCTATCGACATAAACGCCGGCGGCGGCCCCGAATAGCACTGCGGGGATTGTAAAGGCGATCATGATTGCTGACACCCACCTGCTGATGGTTTGATCGGCTGCTTGGAAGCGGCTGGCTACGAGGGCGATCGTCAATACGAGATAAACTTTATCTGCTAGCTGGGAGAAAACTTGACCACTCCACAATGCTAAAAAATTGCGGTTTTTGAGAATTGGCAGAAATCCTGTTTCTGGGTAGGGATTTTTGACAACTGCTTCTGAGCTCGTCGGGACTGGTTCGGGGGTGGTTTGCTGGGCGGATGTTTCTGCGGGTGGTTTACCGTTTTCGTTTCTCCAGTTTGGTTCTGGAGTGGTGGGATATTTATCCATTTCTGGGTCTTGTACTTTGCTCCATTGTCGATCGTCCACCGGATGAGAGTCAAAGTCGGGCAAATTTTCTCGTTCTTCCATCTTGTGGTGAGTCACGGCTAAAACAGATATTGTCAAATCAGAATCAGACAGTCGCATCATGGGGTTTGGGGCAGTCGCTTGGGATGGTAGAGATTGGGGGGATTTGAAATTCAAATTAGGCTTTTAACAGCCAACTTTTATAATTTGTAACTTTTATTATCCAACGTTAGAAGAATCTTTGGACTTTAGTTGAAATTACCGAAAATTTGGGGTAGGAGCCCCGTCCTTCTAGGACGGCTTTTTCTTAGCGAGCGACCGTATTAACTCCCGTATAACATCAGTCTTTGTTCTGCCTCCAACTTTGCAGTAAGCCTCAAGGATCTCTAGCTCCCGATCCTCTACCCGAAAATCTAATCTTTTCTTCATGATTGTGTACACAGTAAGGGAGCTCTGCCACCAAGTTTTAAGAAGGTCAGACGGTACAAGTCTTTCACGCTGAAGCAGGCAGGCTACAAATTCTTGGGCGGCAACCGCATAAAGATTGGGAACCGGGTTTATCAGTATTGGAATAGTCGAGAGATTGAGGGAGTCGTCAAGACTGTGACGATTAAACGGACGCCGTTGGGTGAGCTGTTTATGGTCGTAGTAGTTGACAGTTCTGAACCCGTAATCGAAGTTGAGCCAAGTAGAATTGCTGGCTTTGATTTTGGGTTGAAAACTTTCCTCACTTGTTCTGATGGCTCCAAGATTGAATCGCCCCAATTCCTGAAGCAGTCGCTCAATGAGATTAAAAAAGCATCGCGGCAACTCTCTAGCAAAAATAATGGTTCGGCAAATCGAGAGCGGGCTAGGTTGAACTTGGCTAGACGACATGAGGACGTGGTTAACCGCCGCTCGGATTGGTGCTGGAAGTTGGCACATATGCTGACAGACAGGTTTGATGTGCTGTGCTTTGAGACGCTGAATCTGAAAGGAATGCAGAGATTGTGGGGAGGGAAGATAAACGATCTGGCGTTCCGAGAGTTCTTGCAAATTTTGGAATGGGTTGCCAAAAAGAAGCGCAAGATTGTTACCTATATTGACCCCTGGTTTCCGAGTTCTAAAACCTGCAATTGTTGTGGACATATTCTGGAGAGCCTTGAGTTATCAGTTAGGGTTTGGCGTTGCCCGTCCTGTAGTTCGGTGAATGATAGAGACGAGAATGCAGCCTTGAATATTTGTGCGGTGGGGGCGTCCACCGTTGAACTAGGTGATGTAAGACGGGCTTTGCCTGCTATCACCGCTTGAATTCAGAATCCCGTGCCTTCAGGTCGGGGAGTACGTCAATTCCTGGTTCGGATTCCCCTCTGCTTTGGAGTGAGACGGTGCCGATCGCTCTTTTTCCTCTATTTAAAACTCAAAACTCTCTAAGTAGCTATCGATCGAACTTCCCGATCGAATCACACAACCCAAATGATACTGTGCATACTGCCGCAAAATATTTTCGACAGATACCCAAGCTGCTCGATCGCCAATCACCCCGGCTGCTAGTTCTGGACTCCCCAATTTTTGCATTGCATTTAGTTCCATAGCATTAATCTGAAAATCTGTCAAGTTTTTGCTGGCAGAAGTTTTGGGGGAACGGGATGCGAAATTATAGCCAGATCCCGTTGTTTGCGATCGTTCTATCTCTAAGTTAACTAACTCTGACAAGCTGAAGGTTCCCCCAGAAGGTATGCTAAATCCAATTTGCCAGTTCGGATCGGTAAAGTTTGGGATCAATGGGTGTCCGGTGGCACAGCAGACTTGGACTTGGGGTGCAACACCGGCTAAGGCTAGCAGGTGAAAAATGCCCTGATCTAGGTGGGCAATTAGTAAGGTTAAGGAGTCTGTGTCTGTGCGATCGGGCAAACGCTCCAAACGGCTCAAGTGTTCGCTCAGCAAGCAAAATAGTTCTTCTTGGGGTTGATCGGACAGAGCGCTGGCGATCGCCAATTCGGCCAAGTATTGAGCGGCGGCGAGTTTTCCCAGGTTGCGACTCAAGCCCGGATGCGATTCTACGGTTTCGGCTTGGGTAATTTTGTCGAGCGATCGACCTTTGGCAATTAGCAAATCGTTGACCACAAATAATTCGCTTCTACCGCCGATGGTCGATCGCTGTTTGCGTACACCCGGTGCTACGGCTCGAATTAACCCGAATTCCCGTGTTAAAACTGTCAACACTCGATCGGATTCGCCGATCGGCATACTCTTAAGATTAATACCAGTAGCTTTATAAGTTCTAATCATTTGTTAGTTGACTGTTGACTGTTGACTGTTGACTGTTAATTGTTGACTGTTGACTGTCAACAGCCAAAAATTAACTTTTGTCTAAATTATCCCTCTGACGGAGTAATTCAGGGCCGCGAGAAGTTCCCAAACGAGTTGCACCAGCTACTACCAAATCGAGAGCTTGTTCATGGGTACGAATTCCCCCGGCCGCTTTAATCCCAATCCGCCCCTTCGTCACTTCCTTCAACAGTCGGACATCCTCAACTGTCGCCGCGCCAAAAAAGCCAGTGTTGGTTTTGATATAAGCCACACCAGCTTCCATGCAAATCTCAGCCGCTAATTGTTTTTCTGCATCGGAAAGAAGCGAACTTTCGATAATTGCTTTGATGGTGAGATTAGTTTCTTCGCAAATTTGGGCTAATTCCCGGTGGAATTCGTCGATTCTTCCAGCTTTCAATAATCCTAAGTTAACGGACACATCTAACTCTACGGCTCCATTATCTGCGGCTTCTAGAGCTTCGTAAAGTTTCACCGTTGAAGTCGAAGCACCAGTGGGAAAACCTATAACAGTACAAACCTTTGGGCGTTTGTCGTGCAGTAGCTCAACAGCTTGTCGGACGTAGGATGGATAGACGCACACTGTGACAAAGCCAAATCTATCTGCTTGTTGGCAAAAGTGTTCTACTTGCTCTGGCGTGGCTGTCGGGTCGATCAGGCCGTAATCGATCAAGGGGGCAATATCGATGTCTGGCTGGTTTGAACGCATTGTGGGTTTTTATCCGAAATAACTATTTCCTTACTTATTATGTAGCGAATTTACCAATCCTTGACCGAAAGCAGCCAGGATACAAGCCCTCGAATTCATCCATGAGGTGGTTTGTTTCAATTCTCAAATCTAAAATCGATCGACTTTACTCCGGCTTCGATGGAGTACAAATACTCAATTTGGTGCTCGTAAAAACTCTTACAGGAATTGGATTTTTTATATGTCGGGAATAAATTTTTGTATCTATCTTTAGATACATTTTTGATCTTTCTTTAGGTATACTTTGTTAAAAGGAGTTGCGGTAGAGCCTACGAAAATTAAGGGGTTAGAGCCTCGTCCTTCTTCTAGGACGACTTTATTCTAAAAATCCTCTTGCCATTTTGTAGAAATTTCGTAAAATCCAACAAGGAGGTGATGCAAGTGTTCAATCTGACTTATGAATTCAAGTTGAAACCGACAAAAACACAAGTAGCAATATTTGAGGATTGGTTGGAACAATGTCGCAAGGTCTATAATTATGCCCTGCGAGAACGTAAAGATTGGTATAATTCGCGAAAATGTCGGATTGACACTTGTTCACTCCGGTCAGAATTCATCATCAGTGCTGACACGCCTAGACCAACTTATTCAAGTCAGTGTAAAGCATGAATCATTTGGAACTCGAACAAGAAATTGGGAAGATGGCTAGGGCGATGATGACTCGCAATAGTCTAATTGGTAAAGATTTGATTGGGGATCTCAGAGGGCGACTGCCTCTTGAAAGTGTAGCTGCTTTGATGATTGTCAGTATAGAGCGTTTGATTTGGTTGGACTCCGAATCTGTGGTTTGGAGTGTGGGTTATTTGATTCCGGCTGATGTGATGGAAGAAATTCGCCGAATTACTTCGCTGGTTGTTTGCAAGCGCTTGATGGGTAAGGGTTTTGTGCTGGGGCAAGATTTTAGTATTGATTCGAGAGGCAATTTGCTGTTGAGCGAGAATGCTAAAACGGCGGTTGTTGTTGGTTGATTTATTCTCTCGAAAATTGAACGCCCGATCGCCAGCGAGTGCGTTGGCAATTGGGCTTTGGAAAAAGACATTTTTAGCAGAGGAAAATAGTTCCCCCAGAGGACAAATTGTTGAGGTTGTTACTGGCAGTTTCCACGGCGATCGCCATGTATCAAAATTTTCAGATTTTTAGTGAAATTACAGTTTCATTTTTGGGATTTTCCGGTAAAATAGTCCTTAAGATAGATGCGAAAATATATGAATTTAATTCAAAACTTGGAAGCTGCTTGGTATTACCATCAGGGTTCACGTCAGCTCGAAGCGTCATACAATGATGCTGCCCTTGCCAACTTTGAGAGAACTCTCAACTTGCAACGGGATCATTATAAGGCTTGGTTCGGGCGGGGCATGGCTTTGGGGAATTTACAACGGCATATAGAAGCGCTCAGGAGTTTTGACGAAGCTCTGGGTTTGCAGCCGAATGCGAGCTTTGGCTGGCACAACCGCGCGATCGCTTTGGGCAAGTTGGAGCGCCCTTTGGAGGCTCTCAATAGTTTTGACAGGGCGATCGAGTTCAACCCCTGCGCCCCCAATATTTGGCACAATCGGGGACTTTTGCTAGTTGACATGGGGCTATACGACAAGGCAGTTTTGAGCTTCGATCGCTCTTTAAATATGCAGCCTGATGCTCATTGGACGTGGTACAACCGGGGTAATGCTCTGTTGGAACTCAAGCTTTACTATCAGGCGCTCAACAGCTTTGACAGGGCGATCGAGTTTAATCCAGATGATGCGAAGGCTTGGTACAATCGCGGTCTAGCTGCGAACTCTATGGGGCTTCACAAACAGGCGATTGCTAGTTTTAATCGATCGCTCGCTCTGAAAAAGGGCGAAGGCGAAGCAGCTGGCTAGGGGAGTGTTGCTTTACCAAAAAATTGGGTTTAAAGCCCCGTCGTTCTACGACGGCTTTCCCAAAACTTGTGCTATAATAACTTCAACAATCAAATTCTTTGATTGTAGTCGCCATCGGGCATGGGGAGACTTTAAACGGACGGGGAGCGACAGTAAGACGACAACGGTCGCGAGTTGCGATGAACCGTCAAGAATCCCCGTCCGTTCTACGGCGGGGAGTATGTCAAAATCAAGCTTGCTGTTATGCGCTGCTGGGCTTTGCAGATTTGGCACTTGACAATTTACAACTGGCTTTGGAGTTTATGCCTAATTTGTACCGAGAGCTCGCTTTAACTGACTCGGATTTGAGAGGGTTGAGGAAACAACAACGTTTTGAAGCGTTGATCCGAGGTTGATTTTATCTGACATCAGGCAGCATTTTTATGAACAGGCAAGATGCCTGTTCATAAAAATGCTTTTTAGGAGATGTCTATTGGAGAGAAACTTTGATCGAGGGCTTAATTGGTCTGTTGGCAACTACTAGAATTCGGTAAACTCCCGATTCTGGCAGTTGAGCGAAAGTTTGACCTTCCCCTTGATCGAGGAGTGTTCCTGACGGAGATTCGATCGCCACATCGAGATTTTTGTTGCTGGCTGTGACAGTCATCGTCTGTCCCCGCTTACCCTGAATTGTCAGAGGCTGGACTTGGTAGCCAGACATTTTCAGTTTAATTTTACCTTCTGTTTCCCCGAATGCTATGGGAATGACGCGATCGGGGCGATAAGTCCACTTGGCGTTAAAATCCCGTTCCAATACAAAACTACTTGTTTCACCTTTCGGGACGACTCGGACTCGGTAAATGCCTGACTCCGGTAACTTGCCTACCCATTGATTATCTCTTTTGTCAATCACTCCCATATTTTCGCCACTGGGAGTGTAGAGTTCGGCGCTCAGTTGTCCAGCCCACAAAGAAAGTGTGAGTTCTCGTCCTTTGATGCCTTCAAAAATATAGGTAGTGGACTGCTTAATTGTCTCTCGAATTTCCGAGGTTGACATCGACTTGATTGGTTCAAGTTGTGGGGCTGCGCTATTGGTGATGCGTTTGTTAATGGTTTCTCGAATTTCCGAGGTTGCTACGGTATTGATTGTTTCAATTTTTGTGGCTACGACATCATTGGTGGGTTGGTTCGTGATGAATTTGTTAATTATTTCTTCAATTTGGGGGCTTGATATTCGATCGATTGCTTCATTTTTCGGGGCTACGGGGGTGGCAAATGCTGTTTTTACCATCATCATCAGTAGCATCCCAGTCAGTAAAATTAGTTTTTTCATGTCGCGTTTCCCAAGGTAATGAATTGTATATGTTTACTTATGCTTCCGTGTCAATACCGGATTCAAGGCTACGATCGCGATCGGGCTACAGGAGTATTTCAGCAAATATAAGTATACTCCTTGTCAACATCAAAAACAGGGAGAGAAAAAAACCTCCACTAGGGTACGTCAGTCCTCAGCCTTAGCCCCCCTCAAACAGCTTATTTCTGACTCAATACGTTGCACCATTCTCAATAACGGGCTCTGGGGCCCGTTCCACAAAGAGTGAGTTTTCTTGTGGGGAGTAGGGGTTGGGCAGGAGAGCCCGCCCGTTACGGTAAATTGCTTCTAGACATTTGAGAGAATCTTTAAGTACGATCGCACCGTCTCAGACAACCCCATGTCTAGTGCCTCGGCAATTAAAGCATGACCGATCGATACTTCTAGGATATCGGGAATCGAGCAAAATTTCGCTAGATTTTGCAAGTTTAAATCGTGTCCAGCATTGACTCCTAAACCAGCATCTTGAGCTGCTTTAGCTGCTAACACATATTGTTCAAAAACTGATTCGACTTTCCCTTCGCGAAATGCTGTGGCGTAGGGTTCCGTGTACAGTTCTACTCGATCGGCTCCCACTTCTTTTGCTAGGGGCATGAGAGCAGCATCTGCGTCCATAAACAGACTGACTCTAATACCATTATCTTTAAGTTTTTGAATAATTGGTAACAGCCGATCGCGATTTTCCGCAATATCCCAACCGCTATCCGATGTTAGCACGTCAGGAGCATCCGGGACTAAAGTACACTGAGCAGGTTTGACATCGCAAACTATATCCATAAATGGAGGTTGAAACGGATTTCCTTCGATGTTGAATTCTACGGTTAGCATTTTGGCTAATTCATAAACATCCGAGGCTTTGATGTGTCTTTCGTCGGGGCGGGGATGGACTGTAATCCCATGAGCACCCGCTGCAATTACCGTTTTTGCGGCTTCTGTAACGCTGGGGATGCCGATATTTCGAGAGTTTCTGAGGAGGGCGATTCTGTTGATGTTGACGCTGAGTTTAGTCATAGGATTTGGAACGGTGGGTAGAAAGTCAATCTTTAATTTTAACCGCAGATGAACCCGGATGAACGCGGCTGCGGGCGGATTGAATGTTTTGTTGGCTGTTAATTGGGTTGATTTGAGTAGTTTTGAAGCTGATGTTCTGCAATTGGCAAGATTTCGGAAAAATTAAGATTCAGCTATTTGCTGTTTGGCGGCTATGTCTTCAAGATTTGCAATGCAGTAAAGCGGTGTTACGCGATCGACTATTTCTGGTGGAAAATCTCGGCTAAAATATTTGAGTTTAAAATCGAATCTGTGGGGCGGTAAATCATTCCTAAAACTTCTGTCAAACCAACGATACCTAAAGACTAAAAAACCCGCCCCCACACCGCGCGATAGTCCTTAATATTGATACAAGATCTAACTTGAAACCGAAGCGAACAAAAGTAACAGCATCAAACAAGCTGCATTACACTCCTTCTTTAGAAAGACGCAATCATGCGACTGCCTCCTTACGATTGTAAAAGTTGAAAGCCCACAGCCGGCACAAATTATCTGGTAGAGACAGAAGCAAGCCCAGACAAAGGAGCGTGGAGCAGTTGCATAGGAGTTTAAATGGTTATGGACAATTCGTTGACTCGACCCCTAGCTGTCGTGACAGGTGCCTCTAGCGGCATCGGCTACGAACTCGCCAAACAGTTTGCCCGAAACGGCTTCGATCTTTTGGTGACATCGACTGGTTCAACGATCAATGATGCTGCTCAAACCTTTAAGGGACTGGGTGCCCAAGTCGAAACGGTGCAAGCCGATCTCGCCACTTATGATGGGGTTGAGGCGCCCTACAGCAAGATTAAGGAGACTAACCGATCGGTGGAGGCGATCGCCATCAATGCCGGTGTGGGTGTCGGTGGCGAGTTTACTAAGACTGATTTGCAGGAAGAACTCAATCTTATCAACCTAAACGTCGTGTCATCCGTCCATCTTGCCAAACGGGTAGTCAAGGATATGGTCGATCGCCGCAACGGAAAGATTCTCTTCACATCGTCCATTGCAGCCTTGCAACCAGGCTCGTTTGAAGCGGTTTATGCGGCATCTAAAGCATTTCTGCACTCCTTCTCAGAGTCGCTGCGTAACGAGTTGAAGGACACGGGCGTCACTGTCACCGCGCTGATGCCAGGCCCAACCGATACCAACTTCTTCCATCGGGCAGGGATGGACGACACCAAGGCGGGCGCGGGCCACAAAGATGACCCGGCTGAAGTTGCCAAGCAGGGTTTTGAAGCCTTGATGGCCGGCAAAGACGACATCATTGCCGGTTCGCTCAAGACAAAGATTCTGGGCACTGCCAGCAAAGTCTTGCCTGATACCGTCAATGCCGAACTGCACCGTCAACTTACTGAACCGGGATCGGCTAACAAATAATTTGTGCCAGACGAGAGCAACTGACTGATTTGTAAGGACAGCAACGCAATTTTACCAAACAAGGAATTTATGACTGACTCTACTCCGATCGGCGAACAAAGCAAACAAAGCGATCTCGATTCAGCACGTCAAAAAGCTGGCGAATATCTCACCACTAATCAAGGTGTTGGTGTCACAAACACCAATGATTCTGTACACGCCGGTTCGCGGGGCCCGACTCTGCTAGAAGATTCTCATATGCGCGAAAAAATGGCGCACTTCGATCGCGAACGCATTCCAGAACGAGTCGTTCACGCGCGCGGATCGGGTGCCCACGGCTATTTTCAACCCTACGAATCGTTGGCAGAATTAACCAAAGCCAAATTCCTGCGAGATCCAGCGGTAAAAACTCCAGTATTTGCTCGATTTTCAACCGTAACAGGGTTTCGTGGTTCTGCGGATACCGTGCGCGACGTGCGCGGCTTTTCGGTTAAGTTCTACACCGAAGAAGGAAACTACGATTTTGTCGGCAACAATATTCCAGTCTTCTTTATTCAAGATGGCATCAAGTTTCCCGATCTCGTTCATGCGATTAAGCCAGAACCGCACAATGAAATGCCCCAAGCTGCCGCCGCCCACGACAACTTCTGGGATTTTATTTCATTAATGCCGGAGTCGATGCACATGATTATGTGGGTATTGAGCGATCGCGCTTTGCCCAGAAGCTTTCGCATGATGCAAGGCTTTGGCGTGCACACCTTCCGCTTTGTGAATGAAGCAGGTAAATCGCGCTTTGTCAAGTTCCACTGGAAGCCGCTTTTGGGGGTGCATTCCCTGGTTTGGGATGAAGCGCAAAAACTCGCCGGCAAAGATCCAGATTTTAGTCGCCGCGACTTGTGGGAAGCGATCGAAATGGGCGATTTCCCAGAATTTGAATTGGGCGTGCAAATTGTCGAGGAAGAAGACGAATTTAAGTTCGATTTTGACTTGCTCGATCCAACTAACTCGAAGGTGAACTATTCTCCAAATTCACTCGGCGGTGGTTGTCCGATGATGTCCCCCGAAACAATGGGTGGATTTGTGCATTATGCAGAACGAGTAGAAGGGCACAAAATTCGCGAACGCAGTCAGAGTTTTCAAGACCATTTCAGTCAAGCAACGCTGTTTCTAAACAGTATGTCTGAAATTGAAAGAGAGCATCTTGTGAAAGCCGCTCACTTTGAACTGGGCAAAGTTCAAAGTAAGGAAGTGAAAGAGCGAGTGCTGGGATTGTTCGCGCACATCGATCTCGAATTTGCAAAGCAAGTTGCAGCAGGATTAGGACTACCCGAACCTAGCAAAGAAATCATTCCGAATCACGGACAAAGTTCACCTGCACTCAGCATGGAGAAGATGCCCAAAGATTCGATCAAATCTCGTAAAGTCGCAATTTTGGCAGCCGATGGTTTTAACAGCGATGAGTTGATGGCGGTCAAACAAGCGCTAGCCGCATCGGGCGCACACGCAAAAATTGTGTCGAAGCACGGCGGCAAAATTAAGAGTGCAGACGGTCAAGAAATCGACGTTGAAATGACATTTCTCACGGCTGCTTCGGTGATGTTTGATGCGATTTACGTTCCCGGCGGAAAGCAAAGCATTAACACTTTGAAACAAGAAGGAGATGCGATTAATTTTATCACCGAGGCGTTTAAGCATTGCAAAGCGATCGCCGCTTCGGGTGAAGGTATCAATCTATTCTCAGGTGCAGATTTAAAGGGAATTAACATCTCAGCTAATGGCAAAGTCGGAGCGGATAAAGGCGTGGTGACTTGTCCCAGTGGTGGCGATTTAGCGCAGTTTTCTCAGGCGTTCGTTGATGCCATGATGCAGCATCGGCACTGGATGCGAACTCAGAAAGAAATGGTTCCTGCGTAATCTTTTTCCCGACTAAAATCAGGACTTGTTCTGATTGATATCGGCTTCGGGCTGCGCGATGTCGAGTCGCCTTACTCACGGCTCAGCCCGTTTTTTGTCCACTTTAATAACATCCAGTTCGATCGCACGATCGCACTAGAGCAGTTATATCAAATCCGGTACCATCGGAATTATTAATATTACCGACAGTCAGGACACGGCAGTGCCGTGTCCCTACCCCGATTAATTGTAGGGGCACGGCACTGCCGTGTCCTCGGTATCATAAGAAGTGCAACCGGAAACGATATTAAAAGCAAAGCGCAAATAAAATCGGCAGCACGAGTAATTTGATGATGTCACCTTCGCTGGGTTTGAAGTCGAGAATGCGATCGGGAAAAGCAGCAGCGGAAGTAAAAGTATCGCCCCGCAATATAAATTGATCCGCACCTTCTCCTCCCATTAAAAAGTCAGCGCCGGCATCGCCAATTAATATATCATTGCCCGCATTTCCGAGCCGAAAGCTGTTCCACTAAGTATTTTTTATAAGTGATTATTTAAGCTGTAGTTATTAATAACGGCTTGGTTCCCGATCGCTTCTGCAACCAAACAAATACCCAACTGATGAGGCTAGGGGAGAATGGATTTGAGATTTGACCCCACCGGGACTATCTTCATCATCATGAGAAACTTGCCCGATGTCCGGTAATATTAGAAAGCATTAATTTTAACAGCGCGGCATGGCAACTATTTGGGAACTCGATTTTTACAGTCGTCCAATCATAGACGAGCGACAGAAAAAAAAATGGGAAGTGTTAATTTGCGAAAGTCCGCTGAATGTGGGCGATAATGCAGAATCTCTGTTTCGCTACTCACAGTTCTGCCCCAGTTCAACGGTGAATTCCCTGTGGCTGGCTGGCGCAATTAAAGATGCGATCGCCTCTGCACCCAAACCACCCGAAAAAATCCGCTTTTTCCGTCGCCAAATGGCCAACATGATTACCAAAGCCTGCGAGGATTTGGACATTCCTGTGGCATCGAGCCGCCGCACCCTTGCCCTGAGCCTGTGGTTAGAGGAACGGATGCAATCATATTACCCCGCACAAGAGGGTTATCAAACCACAGTTAACCCTTCAGTGCAATTTGTACCCGAAACGCCAGTTGCGTTGCCGGACGCTTTAATCGGCGAAAAATGGGCGTTTGTGAGTTTGCCGATCGCCGCTTTTGATGAAATGTCCGAGTGGGACATCGGATTTGGCGAAGCTTTTGGGCTGCCGATGACAGGCTTGGGGCCAGAGACGCAAATTCCGGGGCTGATCATATTTTCATCTAGATCAACTGCCCTCGCCGGTTGGATGTCGGGTTTGGAGTTAGCTTTTATGAAATTTGAAAGCGGCTCCCCTGGTACCCCCGCTAGGCTTGTATTGGATACGGGAGCTAACGATCGTTGGATCTTAGCTAATCTCAGAGACGCAGCAACGGAAGCAGAAGGTAAAAAATTTGAGGCCGCGAAAAAGCAAGCAAAACAAGTACATTTTTTAGCAATCCAGTCAAATCCCGAATCGGAATCTTTTGCAGGATTTTGGTTGCTGCATGAATTGAAGATTTAGTTGATCGCTTGGCAATAACCGCTCTGGCATCGATCGCAAAAAATTGGTAATCGGTAATTGGTAATCGGTAATTGGTAATCGGTAATTGGTAATCGGTAATTGGTAAATTGGTAATTGCTTCCAATGACAACTGCCAACTGTCAACTGTCGAGGGGTCAACTGTCAACTACCAACTGTCAACTGCCAACTACCAACTACCAACTACCAACTGTCAACTGTCAACTGTCAACTGTCAACTACTATAATGACCAATCACCAATCAGCAGAACAACTGCTAGAATTAGCCACCAAAGCAGGTGCCGAAGCTGCTGAGGTATTGGAATCGCAATCGCTTTCGCGGCCAGTCTTTTTTGAAGCAAACCGCCTCAAACAGCTAGAAACAGCCCAAGCAGAAGGCATTGCCCTACGGCTGTGGAGGGATGGGCGACCGGGTTTGGCGGTGGCTTACGGGCCTGTGGAACCGCAGATTTTGGTCGATCGCGCGATCGCCCTCTCGCAACTCAACGAACCCGAAATCATCGAACTTGGTAGCGATCGCAAAATTGTCTATCCCGATCTCGGACAGTCGATCCCCGTCGAACAGCTAGTAGAATGGGGAAAAAGTGCGATCGCCACAATTCGCGAAGCCTATCCAGAAAGCCTTTGCACCGCCGAATTCGACTGTGAAATAGAAAGCACCCGCTTACTGAACACCAGAGGCTTGGATTGTAGCCACACCGACACCACCCTCAGCGGTTATTTGTCAGCAGAATTAGTACGGGGAGAAGACTTTCTCAACATTTGGGAGGGCGAAACCGAACGCAGCACCATCGATATTAACACCATCACCAAGCGAATTTTGCAGCGGTTAGAATGGGCGAAAAACAATGTAGCACCAGCCACAGGGCGCGTACCAGTTTTGTTCACAGCCAAAGCCGCCGATTTGCTGTGGGGGACAGTCTGTGCAGCCCTCAACGGCAAACAGGTACTCGAAGGGGCTTCGCCTTGGAGCGATCGTTTGGGCCAACAAGTCACATCGCCCTTAGTTACCATCTCCCAACAGCCAGATATCGGGCCCTATAGCTGTCCCTTTGACGACGAAGGTACTCCCACGCGATCGATTGAATTCATCAACAATGGAGTATTGCAGCTATTTTATACCGATCGCACCACCGGTCGAGCATTAGGCAGTGGCACCACCGGCAACGGATTTCGCCCCGGTTTGGGCAGCTATCCCACACCCAGTTTGTTCAATGTTTTAATTAAGCCAGGAGTGCGGACGCTAAACGATTTAATCGCTCAATTAGACGACGGAATAGTAGTCGATCAAATGCTCGGTGGAACTGCCGGAATTTCTGGAGACTTTTCAATTAATATTGATTTAGGATACCGCGTCAAAAAAGGTAAAATCGTTGGCAGAGTCAAAGATACAATGGTGGCTGGTAACGTCTACAACACTCTCAAACAATTGGTAGAATTAGGAGGAGATGTAGAGTGGAACGGTTCTTGCCATACACCCTCTGTAATTGTAGAAGGATTGTCCGTCACAGGCAAAAACTAAATTCAGTAGTTATGGGTTATTCGTTATTTGTTTATTTGTTATTTGTTATCGGCTTTGACTTCGGGTATTTATTCCGAAGCTATTTCTGGAATGCTACTAACAAATAACCAGTAACCAGTAACAAATAACAACTAACCAGTAACAAATAACCAATTTCCAGAGATAATATGCGAATTTGTTTTATCGGCGATTCTTTTGTAAACGGTACTTGCGACCCAAAACATCTCGGTTGGACAGGGCGACTTTGCGCGGCCGCTTGCGGGCAAGGACACGATATTACCTACTACAATTTAGGAATCAGAGGAGAAACCAGTGCCGATATAGAAACTCGCTGGTTCAGCGAAGTTTCTTCCCGCTTACCTCACTATTGCGACGGCAGAATCGTATTTTCTTTTGGAGTAAATGACACTACTGTCGATCGCGCAAAAACTCGCATCGAAGTTGATAAATCACTGGAAAACGCGCGCTCTATTCTCAAGTCTGCAAAAAAGATATTTCCAGTTTTAATGGTAGGGCCAGCGCCAGTTATCGATAGCGATCGCACTAGCCGGATTGCCAATTTATCCGAACAGTTTGCCAAAATTTGCAGCGAATTAGAAGTGCCTTATCTAGATGTTAGCACCCCGCTGCAAAAATCAGAAATTTGGCAGAAAGAACTTACCGAAAATGACGGTTCGCATCCTCGTGCGATCGGTTACGGTGAATTGGCTAAAATAGTACACAATTGGGAGGGTTGGAAAGCTTGGTTTAAAAATATAAATATATCAGATAAAGACACAATAATGCTTTACCGTGCAGTCGGCAAAAAAGAAATGGAATTAATTAAAGAAAGCGATTTCCTGGCATTTCCGCCGCGACTGTCTTTTCAGCCTATTTTTTATCCCGTACTCCAAAAAGCCTATGCCATACAAATCGCGCGAGATTGGAATACCAAAGATGCAGCATCGGGATATTTCGGCTATCTAACCCGGTTTCGAGTGGCGGCAGAATTCTTAAAAAAATATCCCGTACAAACTGTCGGTAGTTCAATACACCAAGAGTATTGGATTCCGGCAGAAGAGTTGGCAGAATTCAATCAAAACATTGTCGGAAAAATTGAAATATTTGCTGAATACCAACCATAAACATTGATGATGAGTTGTTTGTTAGTAGCCGAAATAAGGACACGGCAGTGCCGTGTCCTTACCCAAAATAAAATTGTAGGGACACGGCGCTGCCGTGTCCTCATATCATGCGATATCGATCGGCATCGATTGCTAGATGAAAGTGAAATAAGGTCGATCGATATTTAAATCAGTCAACCCTTGCACCGTCGCAATTAGATCATCTGACTGACCGGGCTTTTTGAGGAAAATGCTAGTCACATTCCCCGCAACCGACAGCGAATAATCAGCCTTAAAACCCGAAAGGACGATCGCATCCTCAGTCGAATTAAAGTCACTAATCACAGCATTACCATCACCAGAGTAGTAAATTTTATCACTATCTCCCAACAAGAAACGGTCTTTACCTTCCCCGCCAGTCAAAGTATCAAACTCACCAACACCCGGATTAGTTGCGATCGGAGAGATACCCGCAAGAGTATCATCTCCTTCACCGCCGCTGACAACATCATTACCGCTGCCACCGAGCAAGTAATCATTGCCTAACTGACCGAAAATGCTGTCATCTCCAGCATTGCCGCCGAGAGAATCATCACCCTTACCACCAAAAATTAGATCGTTACCATCGCCTCCCAAAACAACATCAAAGCCTTTATTTCCGTAGAGTGAATCATTGTCACTTCCACCTAAAATGCCATCATTGCCTTTACCACCGTAAACAATATCATTACCATTTCCACCATCGGTAAAGTCATTACCAGCATTGCCAAATAGCGAGTCATTGCCGTCATCACCGCCGATATTGTCAGAACCGTCTAAGCCGTAAATCGTATCGTCTCCAGCTAAACCGTTTAGTGCGTCAGCTTGCAGACTACCTAACAAGAAATCGTTAAGCGTTCCGCCATTCAAAGTCGAACCAACGCTAGTATTTGAATTCGGAATCTCAATGGGAGGCGTTAAAATTCGGGGGCCGCGAGGTGTGGGAGTTGGCGTAGGAGTTGGCGTGGGAATGGGAATGGGTATGATTATGGGTGGAGCAAACTTAGAGAGAATAGTATTGCCGGGAGTACCTGCTACATTTTCGATGAATCCAGTACCAGGAACATTGCCACTGGTAGAGGCGAAGAAATTGAGCAGTTCGACATCGTTAGCGAGGTTGATTTGACCGTCTTTATTCAAGTCTATTACTAAGCTAGTACCGCTACGGCCAATTCCCATGGAACCGGGAGTGAGAGACGTAACTAAGGTATTACCCGTAATAATGAGGTTGTCAACATCGGCTGCACCTTGAATCTTGCTGCCGCCGGATTTTGTGGGATCGAAGATAAAGGTATCGTTGCCGCCGCCACCGGTGAGGATGTCTGCGCCGCCGTTGCCGGTTAGGGTTTCGTTGCTGCTGCTGCCGGTGATGGTATCGGCCAAAGTTGTACCGATGATGACTTCGATATTTTTGATGTTGCCGGTGTCCAGGTTGAGATTGACAGGTGATGTAGAAGTGCTGTAGGAAAGGGTATCTATTCCTGCACCGCCATCGATGGTGTCGTTGCCGGGGCTGCCGACTATGCTGTCGTTGCCGTCGCCGCCATTGATGCTGTCGTTGCCTTCTCCGCCGTCGAGGGTGTCATTACCGGCGCCGCCGTCGAGAGAATCGTTCCCTGCACCTCCATTCAGGGTGTCGTTGCCGTCGCCACCTTGCAGGGTGTCATTACCGTCGCCGCCAACTAAGGAATCGTCGCCAGCGTCGCCACTGAGAGTATCGTTGTCAGTACCGCCATCGATGGTGTCGTTGCCTTCATCTCCTTCCAGAGTGTCATTGCCATCTCCACCGACTAGACTGTCATCACCTAAATCGCCAAACACAATGTCATTTTCTGTACCGCCGTCGAGGACATCGTTGCCAGTATCACCATCTAGGGTGTCGTCAGACTCGTACCCATTCATGGTGTCATTGCCCTCTCCTCCGATTAAGAAGTCTTCGTAAGGAGTGCCATCATCGATCTCGTTATCGCTCAAAGCTGTAGTGGGATCGGCTTTGAGGATAACTCTGCCTTGACCATCCGCGATCGCAGCACCGACAGGATTACTCAAATTCACCAAGAAGAACTGATCCGATTCGCTCGTAGCATCTAACGGAATTGAAATCCGCACTTCCTGGAAGGTTCGGCCGGGGGCAAAAGTGACCGTTTCGGTGAATGGAATGTAGTCGCTGCCAGCTTTTGCCGTTCCGTCTTCAGTGGAAACTGTTACAGTCACAGGTACAGTGCTGGGAGCATCAAGGCTCACTTCTATCCAAAGTGAGGGCGGAAAGTTATTTTCTGCTAAGGGTTCGCCTGGATCGTCTTCATCATCCCCCGGATTTTCGTAATTCAGAATGTTCTGCGGGATTTCGGCATTACTGACGTATAGCTTTGGAGTTGGTGTAGTTGGAGTTGGTGTAGTTGGAGTTGGTGTAGTTGGAGTTGGTGTAGTTGGAGTTGGTGTAGTTGGAGTTGGTGTAGTTGGAGTTGGTGTAGTTGGAGTTGGTGTAGTTGGAGTTGGTGTAGTCGGAGTTGGAGTTGGAGTTGGAGTTGGAGTTGGATTAGCTAATTCTTGTTTGACATTTGATACCGTCCACACACCCCGTCCCAAAGTACCTACAGTTAGTAAATCAGCTCTGTCGTCGTAATTTAACTCGTGGGCAATGATATTGGGCAACCCCGTCCCAAACTTTGTCCATTGAGTTGTCATAGTAGCAGTGGCGGGAGAAAGAATCGAATAAACACCTCCCAAACCTCCTACCAGAAGTGCATCTGTAGTGCCTGAGACATACTCGATCGTCTTGAGACTTTCTTCGCTTAGCTTGTCAGCGCTGACTAAATCGCCTTTAATCGGAGTCCAAGCTTCCCCTGCGTTTAAAGTGCGGTAGACACTGTTTTTAGTAAGTACGTAGGCTTTTTTCCAATCCTTCGGGTCGAGGACAATATCGATAATTGTTGAGTCAGTCTCGGGATAACTTTTTACTTCGGTAAGTGTGGTTTCTCCCGCCTTTCTGAGGTACACTTTCTTTTGTGTGCCGACATAAAGGACATCAGGATTGTCAACTCCCCCAGATTTGCCGCCGTAGGCGAGGGCTGGTCCAAAGATAAAATCTGATGCTGGCAGGTTTATTTGCGTCAGATCAGTTAAGGTCCCACCTCGGTTTATCGATTCGTAGACTCTGTTGCTAGTGCCGATGACCAACCAATCTGATTTAACCTTGTTCAACTCCACTGGAGTGATGAAAGGCAATTCGACGCCTTCATACTGTTTGAGCTTTTGCTTAGTATTTCCTACGAGCAGTTGTGGGTAAACATTATCGCCAGCAACTTTCTTAACTGTATCGACTTGTCGATAGTGAAAACCGCTCAGGGTTTGGCTGCTAGCATAGCGAATCGAGAATTCTGGGTTGCGATCGTCAATTCGGACTCTACCGCCATCTCCCCCTGCTCTTTCTTGCCACTTTTGATCCCCGAAAGCCTGTCCTTCAGAACTACCATTGTCTTGGGCTCCAGCCATAATGGTTCCGGTATTGGCGTCGTAATCAACCGAGTGAATTTCGGTGATTCCCAAATTGTTGTTGAGAGATGTCCAACTGCCGGTATCGTTTTTTGGGTTTGTGCGCTTGTAAATACCACCGTCATTTACTTCAAGCAAGTTCCCGTCTTTATCAAATGTCATGTTGCGAGAGTCGGCGTGAGTTGCTGTCCCGTTAGCAAACTTATCGGTAATTGGCGTCCACTGTTTGCCGGCTGGTTGAGAAAAGTCACCCCGAAACAGTCTGCTAGTATAGGCGGTTCCTCCAACTGAGTTAGGAATTCTCTTCCCCTTATCATCCTGTTGTGGATTTGGTAATGTCTGCGAATCCCCGCCCACATAGACAATGTTGGGATCGTTCGGGTCAGCTATGAAGGAAAAGTGCGTGTTACCCTGTTTGCCGGGGTGGAGGCCCAAGGTGGTTTCAGGGCCGGATTGAGCGCCTAATTTTTCTACGGTAGTGGGCGAGTCCATTTGTACCCAGGTAGCACCGTTATTTTGCGATCGCCAAATAATGCTATCGAGTTCTGAGTTATTCACGACACCGGCATAGATTGCTGTGGTTCCGTTTTTTGAGTGAACCGCTATCCTGAAATTGTTGGTCTCCGTTCCTATTCCTGTAATCTTGTTGGTGATGTTTGTCCAACTTTCCCCGCTGTTGGTGCTGCGGTAAATGCCCTCACCGAGTACAGTTACATAAAAGTTTGCAGGATTGCTCGGATCTTTCGCCAATTCTTTAAAAGCACCTTTTGGCAGTCCGGCGGTACCTGCGATATTCTCGAAAATAGTGCCGCCGTCTGTACTGCGGAACAGTCCTGTAGTGTTGCCGGCTGAAGCTGCCATGATAGTGTTGCCTTGGACAGCGACGCTGGCAATACTGGTATCGGTGAGGACTTTACCGCCAATCGGCGTCCAGGTAGTCCCGCCATCGGTAGTCTTGGCTAAACCAATCAGTTTGCCACCGACTCCAGCAAAAGAACTGAATCTACCTATTCCTGCTACTAGAGTATTGTATTGTGTATCGGCTAGGTCAAGGTCGAGGGCAGTGACGGATAAGGAAGGTAGCGTGTCTGTGGATGTTGTCCAAGTGCTGTCTGTAGTGGCATTTGTCGTTTTCCAGACGCCACCATTGACACCACCAACCCAGATGATATCTGGATTTGTAGGGTGGGCTACTACGGATCGAATTGCTCCCGCTTGTTGTTTGATGGTGTTAGTAAGGATGGGACGGGGGCCTTGTTCTTTCCACGATGCTGCCATGTTGAGTTCTCCTGTTTGAATGCGTGTTGAAAGTTGGTTATTGACTCGGAAAGTCGATTCCCGGGTGCTAGCCGCCGGGAGTCGCCCCTCCAGGGTTTTGCTTTTTGCTTTGGGCGATCTTCGATCTACAGCATCCCCCATAGGACAGATGATTCCTAACTATAGTTGATAGGGGCTACCAAACGGACTTTCCCGAAAAAAATTATTTGCGATGGCTTTACTGCATATTCCGTCAAAATTATCAAATCTCAAAAAAAGTAGATTGTGCGCGATTTTCCTTCCGAAAGTCAAATTAATCTAAATTGTTTTGGTCGATTCCCTACGGAGAGCTGCGCCGCGCGTACTTTGGGAATAAAAAATTAGAGTTCTGGCAAAAATAGTCAATTCGCGATTGAAATTCGTGGCCTTTTACCAAAGCGAGGGATTTTTTGCTAAAGTCAAGCCTCACATACAATTCGCAGGCAATAAACGCTATTTATGCCGTACATTACTATCCCTAAACAATTTAGGGAACCTTCCAGGGTCATCAAATCTCAACTGTTTTTAAGACCGAGACGGCTCGCCATTTTTGAAGCTTGTCTGATTGGTTTAGTCGCCGGACTAGCAGGCGTTTTACTAAAATCAGGAGTCGGATGGCTCGGCAGTTGGCGAGTAGCTAGTTCAGCATTAATTCCTGTTTGGATATTACTTCCCAGCGTCGGTTTATTGGGCGGATTGCTAACCTCAAGAAACCGGGTTTTTGGCCTAATCTCCTGGTAACAGCGAATAATTTTCGCAAAAAACCCGGTTTCTGGCCACCCGCGTATAAGTCCTATGA
>Ga0335395_10000283_pt1 | contig 32213 bp, 27 predicted proteins | sample MAT02_FD_205744 | JGI IMG/M metagenome (GOLD analysis project Ga0335395, IMG submission 205744) | Freshwater microbial communities from Lake Fryxell liftoff mats and glacier meltwater in Antarctica - MAT-02 (spades assembly) (version 2) ... | reverse complement strand
CAGATCAAGATAGTTCTAGACATAAACGGCGGAAATCATCGCCCCTCGCTTCAAAATTTGGGTATTGATCAAAGCTGGCGCAGGCTGGAGATAGGAGTACTACTTTGGCTTGTTGTTGGGGAGCAAGGATTTTGGCTCGATCGATCGCCCCTGCCATAGTTTCCACAATCTCGTAGTTATAATAGTTCACAGCCTCTAGTTTCTGGGCAAATTCTGAAGCAGCTTTCCCAATGAGTAGAACACTACTGGCTTTTGCTTTAATCAGAGCCAACCAAGCACTAGCATCGCCTTTTTTTGCCTCTCCCCCAGCGATGAGAATGGCCGGAGCCGGAACCGAATTTAAACCCACGATCGCTGCATCGTAGTTAGTGGCTTTACTATCATTAATGAAATCAATTTCTTGCCAAGTGGTGATGTGTTCGAGACGATGGGGAACTCCGGGGAAGTTTGCCACACCTTGAGCGATCGCTTCTGGAGCAATTCCGGCTAATTTCGCTGCCAACACTGCCATGAGCAAATTCTGTTGGTTGTGTTCCCCTCCCATCCCTAGGGCTTGGGCTTGGATAATTCGGGTATTTTGAGCATAGACCCAGCCATCATGAAGATAACAACCTTGGTTAGGATCGCCCAAAAGATGGTGCTTGCCCTTGATACTTGTCCAATAAACATTTGCCCCCATCGCTGATTCGGAAATAACTCCTAAATTATGGAGGTAAGGATCATCGCCATTGAAGATTTGGAACTGAGAGGCTTGGAGGAGCTTGGCTTTGATTTGGGCGTAGTTTTCTAGGGTTTTGTGGCGCTCTAGGTGATCGGGGGTGAGAGTTGTCCAGATGCCGATGCGGGGAGCGATCGAACTAGAAGATTCAATTTGATAGCTGCTCATTTCGGCGACTACCCAATCTAGATTTTTCTGGTTACTTTTATTTCCTTGGATTGGTTCTAGGGGCTGATATTGCAGAGCCAGTTCACAGGCAGCATCACCGATATTGCCACAGGCGGGGGCGTTTAATCCGGCAGCTTGAAAAATAGCGGCGGTGAGGGCTGTGGTGGTAGTTTTGCCATTGGTTCCCGTAATTCCTACCCAAGGCGTGGTTTGCAGGTGTCGCCAAGCCAGTTCCATTTCCCCGATCGTCTCAATACCCAAATTTCTTGCGTGAATTAATAAAGGCACATCCCAAGGCACACCGGGACTAACCACAATTAAATCTGGCAATTGCTTTTTCTGGTTCGCTGCTTCTAAATCGGGGCTATGACTAAGAAAAACGGAAATGTTATCTTTGGCTAATTGTTGTTGTTGTTGTTGCAGGAGTGGGGAGTCACCTCGATCGCTCACCAGCACATCCCAACCGGACTGGTGTAATAATTTGGCGGCAGCAACTCCTGATTTTCCTAAACCAATCACAAGGGCTTGGGGCATAATTTCACTGATAACTGTTTATCATTTTTTCCTTGAGACGGTGGGGATCTCCTTGATCGACAATCCTGCCCTGCTCTAAAAGAAAAGCACCATCGCAATAATCCAATTCTTCTAGGCGGTGAGTTACCCAGAGGGCGGTGATTCCCCGGTTGCGGACAAGGTTTTGGACTTGGGCTACTAGCTCGATTTGGGTATCTGGATCCAAGAGGGCTGTGGGTTCATCAAGGATCAACACGGGACAATGGCGGGCGATCGCTCCAGCAATGGCAATCCGTTGTTTTTGACCACCGCTCAGGGCATAGATGGGTCGGCGTTGGAGTGCTAGGAGATTAACGGCAGTGAGGGCTTCTTCTACCCGTTGATGAATCTCTGGGTGCGAGAGCTTGTCTGCTACTAAGCCAAAAGCCACATCTGCGCCGACGGAGGGCATCACCAATTGATGATCAGGGTTTTGAAACACAAAGCCTACGGGCTGTTGAATCTCTAGTTTCCCCGATTGCAAGGGAATTAACCCCGCCAAGAGCTTCAAGAGGGTAGATTTGCCACTGCCATTGGCTCCTAGCAACATCCAAAATTCTCCCCTAGGAACATCGAAACCACAGGAAGAAAGGATTAACGGCTCCTCGTTGGCGTAGCCTCCCCCTTGGGGAATCGACCAACTAAAACACAAATCTCGGACGCTAATCGCCGGGGTACTCATTGGGGGTACTCATTAATTGATAATCACTAATTGCAATCATTAACTGGGAATTAATTAACTGAGAATTAATTAACTGAGAATTGAGAGTTATTCTGCTACTGCGGCGGAGAAAAATCCGGGGGGTTTACCAGAAGCGGCGGAGCCAGATTTTTGGGAGATTTGAATGGCACTAATCTGATCGCTGAGAATACCAATTTTCTTTTCTGGCTGGCGATCGCAGGTCAATTCCAAAATTTCACTATCGCTCGATCGCATGGCGGCGGTAATTTTTTGATAAAGAGCTTCTGCATCTTCTACGGTCTTCCGTTGTACGGACATGGATACAGGATTAGTTTTTAGAGTAATGTCGATGGTAAACATAGGGTAAACAGAAAATAAACGAACAGCCAATAAGAGGTTAACTTTGCTTGATGAGCAGCTTGATGATCATAACAGCTATTTGGTGTTGGGTGCAGGATACAGGGAACTGCTTTGGAGAATTCAGTAATTTAGATGAGTAGAGTTACCTGATCGGGAAACTTTGTTGACAGCCTTCGATCAAAGGTCAGCACTTGAGTCTCAGTCTGGATTGCTGCTGCTACAAATAATGTGTCATAGAACGGGTGAGAGGCAGTAAAGGCTAACTCTAGGGCAAGATCACGAAGAGAAGAGCTAGGAATGATTAAATCCACTAGGGCTTCTGCATCTTGCATCACCTCTAATCCTAGGCTGAGTGATATTTGTTGAGCTTGCATCCATTGCCAAACCACATTACCCAATTCTGCAAACAAAGAATCCGGGACGATAATTTGGTCGGCTGATTCGAGGGCAGCGATCGCTTGGTCGTACTTGTTTTCTACCTGTAAAAGAGCGTAGGCAAATACCATTGTGTCTATGACCATTAGGGGCGCCCAGTTTCTTTCCAATCTTGGACTTGGCTTTCTTGCTCGATCGGCAGGATATCGGCTCTTTGGCGAATTCGCTTTAATACTTCGTCTCGGTTGCCATAGCGTGCTTGGAGTAGATCTCGTACCTCTTGCCCCATAGAAACTCCCTTTTGCTTAGCTAATTTTTTAATGCGATCGAGTACTGCCTCAGATACATTCCGAACTGTGATTGTCGCCATTTCTGGTATCCCCGCCAGTTAGTGATTGAGTTATGGTGTTATTTATAGCATTTAAGGTCATGCTAGCAAACTGTCAGTTATTTTATTTTCAGGTTTCCCTTAACTAACTTAAAAGGGGGGCAGCACTTAGGAGTTTCTGGGTGTAGGGATGTTCGGGATGGTTAAAAATCTTTTGGGTAGCTCCTAGTTCCACAATTTTGCCTTGATTCATAACGGCGATCCGATCGCACAAAAATCTTGCCACTGAAAGATCATGGGTAATAAACAGGTAGGTTAGATTAAACTCCTGTTTTAAATCCAGCATTAAATCTAAAACCTGCGCTTGGACACTGGCATCTAGCATACTCACGGGTTCATCACAGATCACTAAGCTGGGGTTCGTAATTAAAGCTCTGGCGATCGCCACCCGTTGTTGTTGCCCCCCGGAAATATCACTGGGGTATCGATCGTAATCCGCCCCACTCAAGCCGACTTTTTCTAGCATTTGGATCACGCGCTGTTTTGCCTCTGTCCCTGTGGCTAATTTATGAATAAACAAAGGATCCGCAATACTCCTGCCGATGGTCATGAGGGGATTGAGACAGGCCTTGGGGTCTTGGAAAATCATTTGGATTTGCCTACGAGTTGTTTGCAAGTTGCCTCGACTCAATTGGGTCAGGTCTACGCCTTGAAATTCGACCCTGCCCGATGTCGGACGGACTAACTGTAAAATCGTTCTCGACAAGGTGCTTTTCCCACAGCCCGACTCCCCCACCAAGCCCAGAATTTCTCCGGGATAAATCTCTAAATTAATATCATCTACAGCCTTAATCACTGAGGGTTGCACCTCTGGGGTTTGAGTATTTTGATCCGGCTTAGTAAATCTCGTGAATTTGGCAAAAACCTGCTGAATTAGGTTAGTTTCTAGGGTGTAATACTGCTGGAGATTTGTAAGTTTTAGGAGGGGATCAATCTCCGTATTAGTTAATTTGTCTTCCTTGGTTTGGCTGCTGGTCTGGAGATGGAGAGCAGATTTTAATAAAGATTGGGTGTAGGGATGCTGGGCATGGTGAAGGATGGTTTCCGTGGCTCCGGTTTCTACTATTTTCCCTTGGTACATAACTGCCATGCGATCGCAATATTCGCTCACTAGAGCTAGATCATGGGAAATTAACAACAGAGCCAGATTACGATCGGCACACAAATTAGTGATTTCCGTGAGAATTTCCGCCGCCACAGTGACATCTAAGCTAGTCGTGGGTTCATCCGCCACAATTAATTTGGGATTTAGTAATAGGGCCAAGGCAATGGCGACCCGTTGCCGCATCCCGCCGCTAAATTCGTGGGGATATTGAGACCAGCGACTTGCCGGAATTCTCACCGATTCGAGGGTAGCGATCGATTGCTCCTTGGCCTGCGATCGACTCAATTGGGGTTGGTGTGCTAACAAAGTTTCTAGGCAGTGATTGCCAATGGTCATCAAGGGGTCGAGGCGAGTCATGGGGTCTTGAAATACCAAGGATACGGCTTCTCCTCGGAATCTCCGGAGGCGATCGGCCTCAAAATCAAACACTGCCTCCCCGCCAAAAGTCACCCCTCCTGTAACTTGGCTCCCTTTAGGAAGTAACCGCATGGCTGCCCTGCCTAGGGTCGATTTGCCACACCCCGATTCCCCCACCAAGCCCAACCGCTCTCCCTCATCTAGGGTTAGGGAAACATCATCCACCGCCCAAGTTAGTTCTGCTTGAGATTTAGTCACAGGATAGCTGACTCGCAGGTTGTCGATCGTAAATAGGGTCATGGGTTTAAGGCGGTCAATTTACAAAAATATTTACTCCTAGCAAAACCTTAGCAAAATATGGGCAGAAAATACTCAACAACAATATCTAACAAGGCTTTAATCCGGCTTTCCCTAAAAAAATTAGGGGGCTTTCCCAAAAACTCTAACGCAAAATAATGAATCTAGAGAAATTTAGTCGGGAGAAACTTCTAAAAAACTTTCAAATAAGGGTTGACATTTATTTTAGAAGTCAGTTATTATAGTCAAGGTGTTAAAGAAGTACGCCCCCATCGTCTAGAGGCCTAGGACACCTCCCTTTCACGGAGGCGACGGGGATTCGAATTCCCCTGGGGGTACTAAAAAACTCAAATCGAGTTGAAAAAATAAAGTATAAAAGTCTGATCTAGAAATCGATCGGGCTTTTCTGTTTTAGGTGAAAAGATCAGAGGTATACAATCTGGCTCTTACCTTTTGCCAATAAATTTCGTCAACACTTAACCAACTCCACGCAGGTTTTATTTCTGGGCGCTTGTGGGGCGTAATAATTAATAGATGGTTGCTAACTAAACCAAGATGGTAAAGCAAGATTGGCAAACGAGATTCTGGAACTAAATGTAATGCAAAACTACAAATAATTAAGCTATATTTTTCTCCCGCTAGAGCTCCCGTGGCAATTTCTTCAAAACTAAACTGCCGAGCAATTTTTCCGGTTCTTTCTTGATAATTTTTGTAAGTAAAGGGATCGATCGCCTCAATATTAAGTATGCCCATGTTTTCTAGGGCAAGGGTGACTTCTCCACTGCCACAGGCAAGGTCTAAAACTCTGTGCCAATCTAAAGCCCATTGCTGATTAGTTAGTTCTAGGATTTGCTGGATTATGGCTTCGTGGGGATTGCGATAGTCATCTCCAAATTTTTGGTAGTAGGTCTCAATATCGTGCTCTATGTAGGCATTTCGTAAGGATTTTTTCTGCTGCGGAACTAAGGATTTATTTGGATTTCTCATAGATTAATCTAGATTTTGATGAAGTAGTTATTATTCATAAATCTCAATATTCTAGGTGCAATTAACTTATGTATACTCATGAAATCTATGCTATATTTGATAGTAAAGAAAGTTATATAATAACTACTATATCAATACGGTTAATATCAGAAGTGTTGAATGTTGATGGTAAAACTTTACAATTAAAAAATAAAGTAGTCTAGATGTACTAATAAAGGCTACTTTAGCTGCCATTTCTTGTATATTGCATTACATTTATCTGTCAATAACTATCCTTAATGACTTTGGCAAGGTCTTTAAGTCAATATTAAGACTATGATTCAACACTTCTGGGTTAATATAACTTATATAAGTTTGTTGCTGTTCTAGGTTCTTTACTGTGTCTATAAAATACTCTGATCAAGCAAAAGTAATGGTAGTGGATGATCATGCGCCGAGCCGAATGACTGCTGCTGATCTGTTGTCCATGGAGGGCTATGATGTCCTAGAAGTGGATAGCGGGATCAAGGCGCTGAGCTTGGTAAAAAAGTATGAGCCAGATATTATTTTGATGGATGTGATGATGCCGGAGATGGATGGATTTGAAGTGTGCCGCCGTCTCAAAGAAGATGAGCATACACGGCTGACTCCTTTGATTTTTGTCACGGCTCTCCATGATAAGAAATCCAGAATTGCCGGGATTGATGTGGGGGGCGATGATTTTTTGACAAAGCCCTTCGATCGACTAGAACTCTCAGCGAGGGTGCGATCGCTCATCAACCAAAAACGCCTAAACGAAGACCTAGACCATGCAGAGCAGGTGTTATTTTCTATTGCTAAGGCTGTAGAAAGCCGAGACCCAGTAACAGGAGACCACTGCGAACGACTGATGATGTTGGGGAAAGATTTTGGGGAGTATCTAAGTCTCTCCCGGATGGCGGTGCGGGATTTGATGTGGGGTGGCTATCTCCATGACATTGGCAAAATTGCGATTCCTGATGTGGTGTTACTCAAAAAAGGTAGTTTTACCCCCGAAGACCGCAAAATCATGAACCAGCACGTGATTATTGGCGAGCGCATTTGTCAACCTCTCCGGACAATGCAGGGCGTATTGCCTATTATCCGTCATCACCATGAGCGTTGGGATGGTAGTGGTTATCCCGATGGTCTTGTGGGTAAGAATATTCCGATGCTGGCTCAGGTATTCCAGATTATTGATATCTATGATGCTTTGATGAGTGAGCGTCCCTACAAGGCTTCATTTTCTCAGGCGCAGACTTTGAATATTATGAAGGAAGAGACCGATCGAGGCTGGCGGAACCCCGAATTAATGCTACAGTTTCAGAGTTTTATTCTCAATTCTCCTCAACACATCAATGCTAGTTAGGATAAAGGTTAAGGTCAAGGTTTTAGAGGAATAGTATAGGGCAGAGGGCGTAAAGCCTTACGCCCCTACGGATGGGATGGATGTAATGGATGTAATAATTGTGTTACGACACTAGAAGGAAATAATTAAATAGTTGTCTTGGAATTTTGCACCTTTGACTGGTTGACCGCTTAACTGGGGTGGTAACTCTAGGTTGCGGCGTTGGTCTCCGGCTTCGATCGTCACTTCTGGCCCCGATTGGATTAGTTTCACCTGCTTCTTATCAAAGTGAGGTAAGTATAAACTAACCTGTCTTTTGGCAACATCGATAGTTACAGGTTTGGGAACAGCCGTAGTATGGGGGAAATCTAGCAGAGCTTGGATTAAGGGTTCCCAGCTATCAATTTTCTGGGGTAGATTAACTAAGGGCAGGGGCAGAAATTCATCGCTGAGGTACTGTTGAGATTGATTGAGGAATACGCCGCCGACGGTTAGCCCTACCTGCTGGGCAGCACCCCAAAGATACTGGGCAGAGGCGATCGACCCCGGATCTCCCGTAGTCACCAAGTAAGCAATAAATCTCTGGGGATTAGAGATGGCTTTCTTGCCTTGCTCTAGGATTTGGTTTGCTTCGTTGGTAGGTTCTTGGGCAAAATTGTCACTACTCCAAGTTACGTTCAAGACGGCACTAGTGACTGGGGCAATAAAAGGGGAAATATTTCTACCTAATTCTGAATTAATAAACACCTGACGGAAGCGGCGGATATACCAACTAATGGTTTCTGGCATTCCCATCATCCGTAGAGTTGCCTGATCACCACTGCCATCAAAGACGATCGCATCATAGTTCCCATCTTGGTCGTACTCCCGGAGAGCATTCAACGCCAAGGCACTATCCATACCGGGAAACAGGGCTAATTCTTCTCCATAGATATCCTTGAGGATCGGGGTGCGGAGATATTTTGCTTCTAACTTTTTGATTTCTTCCCAGCCTTGGGTTAACAGGTTGGCAACTCGCAATTGCAAGACGTGGAGTCTCGGCTCTACTTCCTGAGGTTCGGTACTGGCTAAACTATCGATCGAAACCCCCAAAATCAGGGGAAATGCAGGGCTGGGGTCTTGAGTAAGGAGTAAAACTCGCTGCCCTTGACTAGCTAGTTTCTTGGCCACTGCGATCGCCGCCGTAGTTTTTCCAGTGCCTCCCTTACCCAAAAAAGTTAAAATCAATGCCATGAAATTCTCCTAGCCCTACGTCTGAATTTATTAATCTGAATTTATAGGACTTATGCCTACACTATATTTTAAGTAGGGTGGGCAAGTCCCACTTTACACCACCCGTACTAGACAAAGCCTTATGTTGTGTAAGTCCTGACTTAATTAAACTAAATTTATGAACCTGAAATTTATCCCAACAAGTTGATCCTAAAGATTATCCCAACTTAAGCTAAGCAAGCCGTATTCAGCAACTCTTAACATTAAGCAAGTTTTAACTCATCCGCAAAGAACCAAGTAGCAGTTTTGTCAGTAAATTCCACCACTAACCCAACACCGCTACCATCAACCATTTTGTAGCCTTTAATTATCCCTACCTGCCCTAATTTACCCGCTATTTCGCTGGAGACACGATCGCGCAACCGACAAACCTTAACTTTTTGACCAATTTCCATGTTACTTCTCTATACAATTAATCGGCGTAATTAACCGAATCACATTTTAGCTGAATTGAGCAACCCAAGTAAAGAAAACTACAATCCCAAATCTACGGCGACTCGATGGGCGCAGGCAAAACCAGAAAAAGCTACGGCATTGAGTCCCTGCCCCGGAAAGGTACTATCCCCGACACAGTATAAACCGGGAACAGCCGTGCGATTGAAAGGCATCCCCAACAAACCCCAAAGTTTCTTGGTGGGAATGGGGCCATAGGTGCCATCTTCTCTGCCCAAAAAGCGGCGGTGCGATCGAGGTGTTCCCACTTCCATAAAATCTAAACCCTGATCCAGCCCCGGAAATATCTGCTCTAGACGATCGATTAGCTTTCCTGCGGCTACTTCCTTTTGCTGTTCATAATCTTGAGGAGACAAGTCCCGCCACTCTTTCACCCAGCTAGGAGTAAAGGTATGGATGATGTGATAGCCTGCCGGAGCTAAACTAGGGTCTAACAAAGTCGGGATCGACACAAAAATTGTCCCCAAGGAATCCTCCATCTTTGCCCAATCTTCCAAGAGAATATGATGACATTCGGTTCCCGGTGGTAAAACTTCCGCTTTCACGCCGAGGTGGACACTGAGGAAACTGGGGGATTTTTTATAGCGCTTTTGCCAGTTCTTTTCTGCCTTGGGCATGGCAGCTACTGGGAGCAATTTCTCAAAGGTATCCCAGCGAGTGGCATTGGAAATCACTTTCTTGGCTCGGTATTCCTGCCCCGAAACTAGTTTTACGCCTACAGCTTGTCCATTTTTCAGAATAATCTCCGCAACCTTGGCTTTGTAGAGAATTTGACCCCCAGCTTTTGCCAATCCCGTGGCTAACTTTTCGGCGATCGCCCCCACCCCGCCTTGAGGATAGTTGATACCCCCGTAGTGTCGATCGGCAAATACCATCCCGGCATTGATCATGGGCGTTTTTGCTGCCGGCATCACTGACCAGATATAGCATTCCATGTCAATAAATTTCAGCAACAAGGGATCGGTAATATAACGCCGGGCGATGTCCCCAGTGTTTTGAGGCAGGTATTGTGCCAAGCCTAGGCAAGCCAAAGGATTCTGGAAAAATACCCTAGTTAAATAGCCTAATTCCTCTAGGGATAATAGCTCCATAGAATTGAGGCAGTTAAATACCTTCCAGCATTCCCCATAAAATTTTCTAATTCCCTGTTCTTCATGGGGAAATCGATCAATCAACTCCCGAAGAAATTTCTCGTAGTCTCGATGGACTTTGATGTCTAGTCCTTGGGGCAGATGGTAATGGACTTGGACTGGATCGGGGATGGTTTCGAGACTTTCGCCGACGGCAGCTAAAGCACGGGTGAGGAGGTTCGTTGTGCCTTCCTTGCCAAACCCAAAAATCATGGAGGCTCCCACATCAAAACGGTAGCCCGCTCGATCGAAATAACCAGAACTCCCGCCCGGAATCACATAACTTTCGAGGACTAGCACCTTGACTTTTTTGGCTGCGAGTTGGGTAGCTGTAACTAATCCCCCAATGCCTGAACCAATCACGATCGCATCAAATTCTTGGGGCATAGCATCCCTTAATAGGGCTTGAGGAAAATCTTCTGCAAAATCTTTTGATAAAAAAGTACTCATGTAACAAGATGTTAAATTTCCCCTAGTTTACCCTGTTCTCTAAGTTTTTTCTAAACTTTTGTAACTTTTGGGAAAAGAAAAAAATAGGGCGAAATCAATCTGTAAATCCTCAAAAGTACAGGTTGAAATCCCCCATCGATCGCTAAATTAAGAGAAGAACACTGAAATAACTATAGGGTCTAATGCAAGAGTTTGTCAAGAGTATTGAGAATAATTTGCAATAATTTTAAGAGCCAATCAGGTCAAACTTAGATTTGATAGGAGTTTAGTCAGCTTGCACTAGTCTCTGCTGGTGTAATTTCTTTGTTAATATGCAGGAAATCCCGGACTTTCGCCAGATAAATTTCTGGAGCCTCTAGCATTGGGAAGTGGGCAGTGGCGGGAATTTCGTAGTATTCCACGTAGGGACTCAGACTTGCAGCACTTTTTCCCATAGCCGCAGGAATAATAATATCTTTCTCCCCAGACACGAGTAAGGTGGGAGTATGAATCTGGGCAAAGGCTTGGGGCATGACCTCAGATGCGTGCTGACTCACAGAGGTGTAGATTGTCCCTAGGGCAGCTTCGTAATCAGCCATCAGAAAATCCGCAAGGAACTTCTTGCTAACGCTTTCTGGTAGGGGTTTGTGCAGAAAGCGAGCCATGAACATTTGACCCGCAAAAGGAATAGACTGAAACCATTGGGGACGAAACTTGACGACATAGCCCCCAAATTGGTGAAAAGCCGCAAAGGATTTGGCTTCGTAGGTAAAAATGCCACTACAGGTAAGGATGGCTTGCTTGACTCGATCGCCATACATCCGCAGAAACAAAGTTGAGATCGAAGCCCCCACAGAATGCCCATTTAGGTAAACTTCTCCCAACCCTAACTGATCTAGGAGCAAATTTAGATCAATGGCGTACTCTTCCAAGTCGTAACCAATTTCTCCAGTATCTTGAGTATCAGCTTGATGGTTATTTTTAGGAATCGGCAGCCGGGGCAGTTTCGATCGACCAAATCCCCGCAAATCGTAGAGTAAGCAATCAAAGTCTGTGCTTAAGGCGATCGCTGTATCCTGCCAATAACTCGCCGAACCACCCCAACCATGAATAAACACCATCACAGGTTTTCCCGGCGTTCTCACCTCTGGAATCCACTGATAATAATGCTCCACCCCCCGCACAGAAATATACGCCATAAATAATTAAATAATTTTCCTTAAAGTTTCCCAAAAGCCCGCTTACCGTTGGGTAAAACCGTTAGCCAGTTCATTTTTGCCTGCCCCAACTGCTCATCTGTTACCCTAGCTCCGGTCAAATTTGCCCCACTAAAATTAGCATTCTTGAGGTTAGCTTGACTCAGATTAGCACCGACTAGGTTTGCCCCCCGGAAAATTGCCCCCTCTAGGTTTGCTTGATGAAAAAACGCTTTTTCTAAAGTTGCATCTTGAAAATTTGCCCCCACCAGACTGGCTCGACAAAAATCGGCTTCCGTGAGGTTGGCTTCCTGAAAATTAGTTCTGGATAACTTGGCTTGATTGAGAATAATCTTTCCCGATAAATCTATCTTCTGGAAATTTAATAAACTTAAATCCTGCCCCGCAAAATCTCGCCTCCCTTTCATATAAGCCGTCATAAATGCTTGATAGTCTAGCTTGGGTTGGGGCTTTGCTTTCCCTCCCGAAGAATTTAAACTAGTCCGAGCCCTGCCAGTATTTCCTCCCAGTTGCGCTGCTGTTTGAGGAGAACCACCCCCAGACTGTTGTAGCCTAGCTCGCCTAGCTCGAATTGCCTCAGCCATACTTCCAGCACCGCCACTATTTCTAGAGCCAACACTCCCCGGTCCTGCTAAATCTCCCGAAGAAGGCATACCTCCCTGCCGTCGATAGACAGGATTGGGCTTTGGTGGAGTATTGCTTTTGGTTACCATTCCTTGAGCGAGACTATCTAGGTACGGTTCCATATCCATCGCTCGGAAGATATCATCAATGGATTGGTAGCGATGGCGCACCGAAGCTTCTAGGAGTTTTTTCAGGACATCGGCAAAGTGATCGCTAATATTTACGTACTGCTGCCACATCATTTCCCCCGTGGCGGGGTTGTAGTCAATATCTTTGGGAGATTTACCCGTTAATAGATAAATACAAGTTACCCCCACAGCGTAGAAGTCACTGGCGTAGACTGGACGCATGGCCATTTGTTCTGGAGGTGCAAAGCCCGGAGTCCCGATCGCAAAGTTAGTCAACGCCGTTTGCTCTGCCGCCATTGCTCCCCCCGCCACATTAGGATCAACCTGACTATGTTTCACCGCCCCAAAATCAATCATCACCAGTTTCCGGTCTTGTTCTCGGCGGATGAGGTTGGCGGGTTTAATATCTCGATGGATTACCTTTTGACTATGAATATACCTTAAAAGAGGGAGAATTTCACTCAGAAATTGTTTAGCTCCTGCCTCACTGTAAGGACCATTGCGTTTAACTTCCTGTTGCAGAGTATACCCTGCCACATATTCTTGAATGAGATAAAACTGATGATCTTCTTCAAAATAATCTAAAAGACTAGGAATCTGGGGATGATTGCCAATCCTACCTAGGGTCTTGGCTTCCCGCGCAAATAATTCCCGAGCCATCTCCATCAGTTGAGGGGCGGTGGTGCTGAGGCGGAGTTGCTTGATTACACAACAGGGATCCCCCGGCAGGGTTGTGATATTGGCGAGGTAGGTTGCTCCGAAGCCCCCCTGCCCCAAGGTTCTACTAATACGATAACGATCGCGCAGCAACAATTTAGAGCCGCAAGCTTCACAAGTTTCAGATCCGGGAGGGTTTTTAGGTTGAGGACAGTCTGGATTGAGGCAGTAGGTCATTGCTGCTTCCTAGGTAAGACACTATCTACACGAGCTAGATGCTAGAAATATGTAATTGTCATATATTTAATCATCTCTAATATAACTCTGTTTCGGCAAGAGTTAGGATGATGGGTGACGGGATTTTTTATAGACTTTATAGAAATCGTCGTAAAACCCATGTGCTTTAGCCGTGGATCTAAGACGGGTTGACTTAGGTACGTAGTTAACCAATTACTTCCCTAGGGTGATACGATGAGTCAAAATTAGCTTTTGTCTCTAAAAGATATCCTAAAATATTGGTGAAAAACCCAAGCGGTAGTCAGATGAAAAGAAAGCTTTGATACTCCCATCCTCTTCAGACGTGGAGTGTCAACAATTAGTTTAGTAATATTTCGCCGATAAAAAATCAATCTAAATAAGTTTGCTGACTATTACCAACCAAATTTATCGATATCTTTTTCAGGAACGGGCTTTAGTCTGGGCCGTTATCGGCAAAATTCGTCCCGGCTCCCAATTCCAACGGGGCAGAGAATCCTTAATATTTGAGGATTTAGCTCAACAAACCCCTCACCGGATTTGGAGGTCAAATACCGACCTTACCCAAGCCCTAGCTTCCCGTTCTGCTGGTAAAACTCTTTGATGCTGCTCTGCTAAATATTCCACGATCGCCAAAGAATCCCAAATTTACTTGAAAATCTACTTGACATTATTTTGGTGATTTCTACTATAATTAGAAGAAACTTAACCCCCTATCACCATGATCACGGAAGACCAACAACTGACAGTGCAGCCAGAGGACTACAGCCTGCTAACGGATCTTTACCAATTGACAATGGCAGCGTGTTACCTAGGGGAAGGAATGGCGGAACAACGGGCAAGTTTTGAAATTTTTGTCCGCCGTTTACCTGCTGGCTATGGGTACTTAATTGCCATGGGGTTAGCTCAAGCCCTTGATTACCTAAATAAATTTAGTTTTAATGATGCTCAGATCAAAGCCCTCCAAGATACCGGAATTTTTCAAGATGCGCCGTCAGAGTTTTGGTCTCTCCTCAGACAGGGGAAATTCACGGGGGATGTGTGGGCAGTGCCGGAGGGAACGGCAGTGTTTGCCAATGAGCCAATTTTGCGAGTAGAAGCCCCCCTATGGCAGGCGCAACTGGTGGAAACCTATTTGTTAAATACAATTAATTACCAAACCCTAATTGCCACAAAGGCAGCGAGAATGCGGCAGGCGGCGGGGGAGGAGGCGGTATTGTTGGAATTTGGGACGAGGCGGGCATTTAGTCCCCAGGGGGCAGTGTGGGCAGCAAGGGCGGCGATCGCAGGCGGCATGAATGGAACTTCTAATGTGTTCGCAGCTCTGCAACTGGGCAGAAAACCTGTGGGCACGATCGCCCACGCCTTGATTATGGCGATCGCCTCCCAATCGGGAACAGAAATGGATGCCTTCCAAGCCTTCCAGCGCTATTTTCCCCAAGGCTCCCTACTAATTGATACCTACGATCCCCTTGAAGCCGCGCGAAAACTAGCAGCCGCCGTCAACGCTGGAACCATGTCCCCCGGAGGTGTGCGGATTGACTCTGGAAATCTGGGGGAACTTGCCCACCAAGTCCAGGCCCTCCTGCCCCAAGTGCCGATTTTCGTTAGTGGAGATCTAGATGAGCAGGAAATTAGCAAACTCCGAGCCGCCCATGCTCCTATCGCTGGTTATGGCATCGGCACAAAATTAGTGACGGGAACCCCGGTGAATGGAGTGTATAAACTGGTGGAAATTAACGGCACTCCGGTGATGAAGGAATCTAGTGGCAAAATCACTTTTCCGGGCAGAAAGCAAGTATGGCGCAGGTTCCGGGAAGGTAAAATTGAGGTCGATCGCTTGGGCTTAATCACCGAAACACCCGATTATTCTGCAAATTACTCTCCAAATTTAGCTTTAGATGATCCTGAGAATTATGCCCAAAACTCCCAAAACTATTCTCAAAATTCCCCCACAAATTTCCCAGAAGCGATACCTTTATTAAAACTGGTTTACTATCAGGGAAAACAATTGGAAGCTCCAGAAAGTCTGGCAACTATTAGCCACAGAACTAGCGCCTCCGTTGCGAGTCTGCCCCCAGAGGTTTGCACCCTAGACAATCCCCAAACTCCCACCATTGAAATTTCTCCAGCCCTAGAAGCCTTGGTGCGGAAAACTCAAAAATCCCTCGTGCTTGCCTAGCTTATCAGGGTGCAAAATAAAGGGCGCAAACAAAGGGCGCAAAGCCTTGCGCCCCTACAAAATATCTATTTGGATCAGAAATTTAAGGATTATGAATTATCCCCCTTTGCTGCCTGTGTTACCGAAAACTAACTATCGCATTGCCTTATTTGGAACCAGTGCCGATCCACCCACGGCGGGGCATCAGGAAATTTGTCGCTGGCTGGGGCAACACTACGACTGGGTAGCGGTTTGGGCTTCGGATAATCCCTTTAAGTCTCATCAAACTCCCCTTGAACATCGATCGACCATGCTAAAACTACTGCTGGAGGATTTGCGATCGCCCGGTAAGTATGGAGATGCAGGATTTAATGCCAAATTTAAGGCCGGGTTTAATGCCGAATTTCATTCTCAACTCAACCCTGTTCTGAATATTGACCTCTACCAAAAACTAAGTAGCCCCCGGACTCTAGAAACTGTTACTAAGGCTCGGCAACTCTGGGGAGACGAACCCGAACTAACCCTAGTCATCGGTGCAGACTTGATTTCCCAACTCCCTCGATGGTATCGCCTTGAAGATTTGTTACAACAAGTAAAAATTTTAGTCATTCCCCGGGCTGGATATCCCTTAGAAGAGCAGGATTTACAGGAGCTAAAATCTCTAGGTGGCAGGGTTGCGATCGCCCGTGTTCATCCTCCCGGAGTTTCTTCCACCGATTACCGAAATTCTGGGGACGATCGAGCCATCACGCCTCCCGTTGCTGCCTACATTAGCCAAGAAAACCTCTACCCATGTCAGAACCTAGCCTAAAACCGATGCCTAAAACTGCCGATTTAGCTGATTTCAAAGTAGGGGTAGATAACGTGATTTTTTCCGTGGATATTCCCGAAAATCGTCTCCTTGTCCTCTTGGTACGCCGCCACGAAGCTCCCTACGCTGATACATGGAGCCTGCCGGGAACCCTCGTCCGAGAAGCAGAATCTTTGGAAGGGGCTGCCCATCGGATTTTGGCGGAAAAAATTCAAGTCAAAAACCTCTACCTAGAGCAACTCTACACCTTTGGGGATCCGGGACGGGATCCACGAGAAGCCCCAGAAAGCTTTGGAGTCCGGTATCTCTCTGTGAGTTATTTTGCCCTTGTCCGGTTTGAAGATGCCCAATTAGTTAGCGATCGCCACCGCAAAATCATCTGGTATCCCATCCAAGAAGTTCCCCAATTAGCCTTTGATCATAACAAGATTTTAGATTATGGTTATCGTCGTCTGCGAAACAAATTGGAATACAGTCCCGTAGCCTTTGATGTGTTGCCAGAATACTTTACTCTGAGCGATTTATACCAACTCTATACTACGGTTTTAGGGGAAGGTTTTTCAGATTATTCTAACTTTAGAACTCGTTTAATTAAGCTGGGTTTTTTATTAGATACAGGCTTGAAAGTTACCAGAGGAGCCGGTCGCCCCGCCAGCTTATATCGATTTGACTCGGAAGCCTTTGCTCCTTTTAAGAATAAACCTTTGGTATTTATTTAAACTCTTCTATAGGTTATTGTAGTTAGGACTTTAGTCCCTAGAAACTTTTTAGACATCCTCTTAGGTAATATAAATCTTAGGTAATATAAATCAAAAGTCGGTAATTAGTAACTAATAATTGAGGGTTAATTGATGGCTAAGAAAAAAGAAAATCTCAATCAAACAGAGCGCATTGAACAAGCTATTGTTTACACCTTTAGGGATAAGGATTTGATGTGGAAAGCTCTGAAGCATCACTCCTCGGCCCATAGTAAATTTAGCCCTGATGATCATAACCGGAAATTGGCATTTTTAGGGGAAGCAGTAATTGGATTGTTGGCGAGCGATCGCAAGTTTGCTATACCGAATCTGCCTACGGATTTCTTTGCCATCAAAGTCTTGGGTGAAGTGGGGAAACATTTACATCTAGATGAGTTTATTAAACTAGGTGGAACTACCGCTAATCAGAATCTTGAGGGTATTAGTAATAAAATTGTCGGCGAGGCAGTGGCAGCGATCTTTGGGGCGGTTTATCTAGATTTGAACCGTAATATTTATCAAGTTAAAGAATGGTTTCTCAAAAAACTTTTGCCGACTCTAAAGATTAATACCTTAGGGACAAAAGCCCAGAAAGGTTATGAAAATTTTGAACAGTTGGGCGGGGCAGTATTGCATTTAGTTGCCACAGATTATTTGGTCGATCGATTCCCTACGCTCAAGGAGACTGATCTGGCGGGGATTCGTGGGGGATGCGGTGAGCAGATGTTGGAGGCAAGTAAGTTAGACCCGGAATTTTTGGGGCAAATGTACAACAGTAATGACTTTTCTGCCCTGAGAGATAGTTTAATTAATTCCTTATCTTAATAGCAATTCTAGTGGTAATCCTAATAGCAATCCTAATAGCAATAACTAATATATGAAAATTGCGATCGCCCAGCTTAACCCAACTATTGGTGATTTAATTAGTAACAGTAACCAAATTCTCCAAGCGGCTCAACAAGTTGCAGATCAAGGCGTAGATTTATTACTAACTCCTGAACTATCTCTATGCGGTTATCCTCCCAGAGATTTGCTCTTAAATCCTAGTTTTTTGTCAGCAATGGCGACACAGTTAACCAAGTTAGCAAAGGAATTACCCCCAGATTTAAGAGTTTTAGTCGGCACAGTTCAGCCCAATCCCGCCGCTATAATTAAGGGGCAGAAACCTCTATTTAATAGTGTTGCTTGTTTGTATCAGGGAAAGATTCAAGAATATTTTCATAAAAGACTTTTGCCTACCTATGATGTGTTTGATGAAGATCGGTATTTTGCTGCTGGGGAGAAATCAGGGATTTTACGGATGGTTAATTATTCCTCAAAATCAACTCAGGAATTGGGAAAAAAATCAAAGCAAGAATGGACGATCGGGGTGACGATCTGTGAAGACTTGTGGAACGATGAGGAGTTTTGGGGGAAGCGGAGTTATGCGGTGAATCCGATCGCCGAATTGGCAAATTGCTCCGTAGATTTAGTGGTGAATCTCTCAGCATCGCCCTACTGTGTGGGCAAACAAAAAGTCCGGGAAGCCATGATTTCCCATAGTGCTAAATATTATCAACAGGCGATTATTTATGTAAATCAGGTGGGGGGAAATGATGATTTGATTTTTGATGGCGGGAGTTTTGCCTGCGATCGCACCGGAAAATTAATCCATCGAGCCGCTACTTTTTCCCCAGATTTAACAATTTTAGAATTTGATCTTCCTGACCTACTTCCCTCTGAGATCAAAACCCCAGAAGTGACAACTCCCGGCGAGATTTGGCAGGCTCTAGTTTTGGGAGTGCAGGATTATGTTCGCAAGTGTGGTTTCCGGCAGGTGGTGCTGGGGTTGAGTGGGGGCGTAGATTCGGCTTTGGTGGCAGCGATCGCTACGGCAGCTTTGGGGGCAGAAAATGTCTGGGGAATCCTCATGCCTTCTCCCTACAGTTCTGAACATTCTGTCTCTGATGCCCTAGAGTTGGCTCAAATTCTGGGTATTCACACCCAAACCCTACCCCTTGGGGATTTGATGCAGGGATTCGATCGCACCCTAGACCCTTTATTTGCCGGAACTAAGTTTGGGATTGCAGAAGAAAATATCCAATCTCGCATCCGGGGCAGCCTACTGATGGCGATCGCCAATAAATTTGGTTATCTGCTGCTATCTACGGGGAATAAATCAGAAATGGCGGTGGGTTACTGCACCCTCTACGGAGATATGAACGGAGGCTTGGCGGTGATTGCTGATGTGCCGAAGACCCAAGTTTATGCTGTCTGTGATTGGTTGAATCAATTTCATCCCCATCTGAAAATTCCTCAGCACATTCTCACCAAAGCTCCCAGTGCCGAACTAAAACCCGGACAGGTAGACCAAGATTCCCTGCCTGCCTACGAAATTTTGGATGAGATTCTCGATCGATTAATCTGTCAGCACCAATCACCTACAGAAATCATCGGGGCGGGGTTCGATCGACCCATTGTAGAGCAGGTTGTAAAATTAGTCACCAGAGCCGAATTTAAGCGCCGTCAAGCTCCCCCCGGCTTAAAAATCACCGATCGAGCCTTTGGGACTGGCTGGAGAATGCCGATCGCTGCCCGTTGGCAATAAAGAAAAGCTTAAAATCACAGGAAATTTACAAAACTGCCTAGGGAAATTACAAGAAATTTTAAATAGGGGGTGACACCCCTCACTCCACTATGATATATTTTGTTTAGTAGATGCACCCTGATGATTAGGAGAGTTCCTCGGAGCTCTCTCTTTTTTTTGCCAATTTTTTGCCTATTAGTCTCAAAGCTGAACTTGACTGAGAATATAGCGGAGTCGATCGTAATCATCCTTTAATAAAACACTCAGAGTCCTACCGACTTGAACTAACCACGGTCGATCGAAGCGGCGCAGTTGATAAATTTCCCGGATGGTCGCAGCGACTAGAGACTCCACCGGGGCTTGGGAAACTTGGAGGAGCGATCGAAGGAAATCTAGTTTGTCAGTAAAAGCAAACATCAATTCAGGATCGCAACGGTAGACGGCTTGATGGATTTGGGGCGGACGGGGAGGCAGGTATTGATAAAATTTCGTGGGTTCTGGGGTAGCAAAGCCGACGATCGCCGAATGAAACTCGGTTTTCAGCATGGCAAAAATTTGGGGCTGCTGTTGTTGCAATTCTTGGAGAGATAAGCCCAAGGCAGTGGCTTTATGCACAGAATCAATGGGAGCCGTAGTGGCATAATAAACTACCGCTAAAACTTGGTTGCCCGATTCTTCATCTGTCGCCATCACCCAACTCCCAAAAGGTGGCATCACTGGAAAACTCAGATCCTCCGGCTCTAAGCACTGGGCAATAAACTCGGTAGTTGCCGTGGCGATGACTTCACCAATATGGGCTTCAGGACGGTTATGTTCACTAAACTGGGGTAGGGGTAAGCGCATAAAATTAATCTCTGGTGAATCCTAACTCAAAAGATTCTGAACATCTTTCCACTAGAATAGGATCGAATGTCTAGATTATTTAACACTTACATTTAAACTTACATTTTTTATGTTGGATACCAACCCTAAAGCCAAATCCTTATCTTCCCCCTTGAATCAGTGGATTCACAAAACCATCGGGGGGGAAGGACTACGCTTGAAGGTGCGCCTCAACTCTCACAAACTGCACATTATCTGCGAAGCGAAGCATTTACCAGAATCTAGCTCGATCGCCGACCAACTCAAAAAAGCCATCCCCTCGGCTCTGCCCTTGTTGCAACAGGAATCGGTGCAGTGTATTAATGTCTATGGTCTACTCCTTGGGCAAGATCATCCCCGGTGGTCAGAGACTCTACTCATAAATTTTCCGGCTAGGGCTACCTTGGGCTTGGATGAAATAAATCAGTTAGATATATTAGATGTATTAGAGCAACTAAATCGCCCGACTCTCGATTTCCCAGAGGGAAGGCTACACCAACGTTCCCCAGAACATTCTCTAAAATCAACCCCAAAATCGACTCCAAAATCAACTCCAGAACTTACCCCAAAAGCTCTGACAAACCTGACTCTCGATCATGACCCAACCCCCAGAGCTAATCATATTTCTAGAACCCTGACCCCTCACCAAACTTCTAACCAAATTCCTAGCCTGACAGCCATTGCCGAGGCTCTACATCCCTTTGTCAAGCCCTTTGGAGTCACTATCAAAGTAGAAGAAGTTATCCCAAAGAGTAGCTCTGATTTTTCCCCATCGGTTTTGTCCAAACTGGCCAATAAGCTCTCGGATCTACCAACAACTAGTTTAGGGAATCAGCAAGCCCCTAGCTCAGAGGCTAATCAGGCTAGTCATCTTCACAACCAAGCTAATCTTCAAGGGACTGACAACCACCCCAAGCTCCGGGTTAACTGTTATTGTGAATATTCCCTTGCTCCAGAGCGGATTGTCCCCCTATTGATCCAGCAATTACGCCGCTTGAACCTGAGTAGCTATCGAGATGTGTTGCTCTCTGGATACCTAGAAGAAAAAAATAAACCCCTCTGGGCGGTAAAAGGAAATTTAACTGCTGATCAACAGTTGCTCCGAGAATGGGCAAAGTGGGGCGATCGAGCCGCCCTAGTAGAATTACTCAATACTACCCTCGCTCAGGCAGGGATTCGGTTTCGGTCTATTCCCAAGGAAGGTACTCTCCATTTATTTTGTAGAGCTTTAGGATCAACGCCTCCAGATCAAAGTTTGGTCATGGGAGCGATCGTCCCCCTCCTCGAAGAACTTGCCCCCCACAATCTCCAAGCCTTTGCGATCTACGGAACCATCCAGCAAACTAATTTACCCCTAGATTCACTCCCAGATTCACTCCCAGATTCACTCCCAGATTTATCCCAAACTTCACCCCCAGATGCACCCAGCGAAACTCCCGTATGGATTCAATGGATTAATATTTCTTCTGCTCAATCTGTCCATAATGTCCGGGAACTCGCCCAGCAGGGAGACGGGGCAGCCTTGGAATTTCTCCTCAAACAGGCAGTGAACCCAGATATCCAAACCTATCTTGCCACTGGGGGCATTGAGGTCATGATCCGGCAACGGGAAGATTTGTTGGATGTGGTAACGGAAACTCCCCTAGGCCCTAGTCAAAAATCGGTGGTGAAGTCGATCGTCCGTTGTGTGTCGTCCTTGGAACTGCCTAATATTGCGGGAGTCCGCATCTATGGGAGACCTTCTGGCAAATCTCGCCCCGACTGGAAGTATGGCAAGGATTTCCGCAATCGATCGAGATCGAGTCTAGCCCCCAAAAAATCTACGCCCCTGACAACAACTCCTGCCCCGACAACCACCCCGGCATCCTTAGGCAATGATAAAAAGCAGGACAAACCTTCAATTCCGCCCCTGCTCCAACCCCTGAGAGATATCTTGGGTCGATCGGGCCTTCTCATCGAGGCAGATGAACCTGATCTCCGGGAGCTAGAACCCAAGGCTGTAGCGGTGTGGGCGGTATTGGGATTGATCCTCATGCTCCAGACCGATTGGCTCCTCGGAGCCGTGAGTAAACGCGTATTTCCACCGATTGCTAACAATTCCACGGGACAGACAAGAATTCAAGCTGATCCGGCTAATCCGAATAGCCTATCCTCTTTTCCTCCGGGACAAGGTTCGATCGATCCTGAGAATACCGAAGCCTTTAATAACTCTGGTTTTACTGGTGATGGCGGGAGTGTGGTGGTAATTGATCAAGACAATAATCAAGTTAAATCTGCCCGGATTGCCCAAGCGACAGCACTCTTGGCGGCTACAGACAAGCAAAATCCATCTTTTAATAGCTCTCTACTCAATGAAAAACTTTTACTTTACCAAGAGCGGATCAAAGCCAAGGGACATCCCCCAGATGTGTTGATTGTGGGGAGTTCTAGAGCTTTGCGGGGTATCGATCCCCTAGCTCTCCAACAGAGTCTTGCAGCTCAGGGTTATGGTGAGGTAGATATTTTTAACTTTGGGATTAATGGGGCAACGGCAAAGTTTGTAGATTTTCTGCTGCGGCGGATGTTGGCTCCAGAACAGTTACCAAAGTTGATTATTTGGGCGGATGGGGCAAGGGCTTTTAATGGTAATCGGGAAGACTTGACCTACAATGCTCTTACCCATACGGATGGCTATCGGCAGGTAGTGGCAGGGGATTTTCCCGGTTCTGTAGAGCTTTCTGGGGAAACAACTTCTCGATCGCAGAGCTTCCTGAAAACCATGAGAAAATTTACCTACCCTGAGGGGAACGATCGCCTCCAGCAACTTTTGAGTCAGCTTTCCCAAAGCTATGCCTACCGCCAAGAACTACTCCAACTAACCCAACGCACCCTAGGAAAAATTCTCCCGACAAACCATAATTCTCCAGTTGCCCAACTCCGACTCTTGGAACCCCAGCTTAATGAGTCTGCCATTGATATCGACGGGTTTCTAGCCCTAGAAGAGCGGTTTGAGCCAGAGGTTTACTATCAGAAATATGCCAAGGTTCCGGGAGATTATGACAAAGACTATGAGGCTTTCAATTTAGAGGGTAAACAAGATGCGGCTTTGGGGGAATTGATGCCGTATTTGCAGTCCCGACAGGTGAAATTGGTTTTTGTGAACTTGCCCCTGACGGATTTGTATCTAGACCCAGTGCGGATGAAGTACGAGGGTCAGTTTGAAAGCTATCTCCGCAATCGAGCTACTCAGTATCAGTTTATTGTGCGAAACCTAAATACGCCTTGGCTAAATCAATATCCCTATTTCTCGGATCCGAGTCATCTCAATCGTTATGGGGCTGAGTCTCTCTCTCGAATGTTGGCAGAGGATCCGGTGATTCCTTGGCAAGGCAACTAGACCAAAACCCTAGGGGTAAAACCACGCCCCTCGATCAAGCAATCCATTCCCGGCTCATGGTATAACCCAAGTTGGGCCTAGAAATAAACATAGATAAAAACATAGAGCCTGAATTCTTGAGAAAAGTCAGACTCTAAAGCTTTAAGTTATGAACTTATCAATTTCTTAGGGGGAAGGGCTAGTCATAGGGGAAGCCGCAGGGGAAGCACCGTCCGCAGGAGTATCACCACCGCCGCCACAAGCAGCCAAGGTTGCAGCAACTACAGCCAAGAGAGTCAGGCTAATTAGTTTTTTGATCATATATATTTCTCCTCTGAAAATTTTACTCGTGATATTAGACTTTTTAATTGATGCTTGGCAGCATGAACTTACCCTAAGATAATTTCATTCTGTTGCCCCATCCGTTTAGAGTCTCCGAAAGCCCTCCGGCGACTTGACCTAGTATTTGACATCCTCTCAACTCTAAAGAGACTGAGATTCCTAAGCCTCACAACTTAGGTTTCTGCTTCCGCCCCTGACGGGATTTCGCAACCGCCTCCACCCTCTAGGAGTTTTCTGGTCTTATGTTCGCTCCACAGACTTTAGGTCTTACCTTCCCGCAAGCCCTGCGGTACCATCTGATTTTAGCAGAAAAAACGCAGGGGAATAAATTCTCTCGTGCCGCTTTCCTCTCAGGTCTGAAAACGCTAAGCTTCTCGCATCCCGTGAAGTTTCTATGATACTACGGATTTTCGGAAAATATCTAACAAAAAGCAGTAAAAAGCGTCTTGACAGTTTCTAATACAAAAAATTGTGACTCGCTGGTGTGTAGGAAGAAAAGAAATTTATCCTACTGTTTTGTTGTCTGTAATACATCTTATCTATTAATTATCTCCTATGTTTTTAATAGATAAATAAATCTAGCCATTCATCTTAAATTTAGTTAGTGAAAATACTCAGTTGACTAAGAATACATTCCTAGTTGTGCAAAACTTGACACGATACTTTACACCTAACCCCGTAATATGTATTTGCTGACATATCAATTGAGAGTTTTGATTTCTACGATCAGGGATTTAAATATTAGTAGTTTGGTTAGATATCTGAGCATCGATTCTAGGTTCAGACCCATACCCCTTGCGGAGGAATTGTGAGTTCTATATTTCATTTAGGTCAGTTTACACAGATTAGTAAACAATTGCAGTCTTGGATCAACTACCCACAGCAAGAAACGGCTTTACTCCGAAAAATTGTCGATCGAATCCGCAATTCTCTAGAGCTAAAGGTAGTACTCCAGACCGCCGTAAGTGAAATTGCCCAACTTTTAGAATTAGACACTTGTTTATTCCTGTGGTATTTTCAAGACACACAACGGATGCAGGTAGTTTGTGAGCATTCTAGTGATCCTAGTCATGATTCTCGCCTTGGTTACTACCCAATGGAGTCCTTTGGGGTATTGGGGGAAGCGATCGCCTCTGGGCAGATGATTATCAACGGGGAAGCTCTGAACAATAACCTGAGTTCAGTTTCCAAGATTGCCAAGCATTTAAATAAATTTCGATCAAAGCAACACTACGCTCCAGAGCAAGTTTTGGGTTCTAATACCAATCTCTTAATTCCCGTTACTGATGAAGTCGGTTGGGTCGGGTTTATTGGTTGTCTCTCTGAGGAACCCCGGAGTTGGACAGCTGGGGAGATCGAGCTACTGCAATCGATTACTGACCCCCTCGAAATTGCTATCCGCCAAGCCCAACTCTATGAGCAAACCCAAAAGCAAGCCCAGCGAGAGCAGTTGGTGAACCAGATCACGAGCCAAACTCGCCAGACCTTTGATCTGGAGATTATTCTTACGGAGGCGATCGCCCAGCTATTAGAAGCCCTTCAGGTCGATCGGTGTCTAGTACATTTAGTCGAAAACTCTGACCACCCAGAAACCATAGCTTTTTCAGAGCCGCCCGCCGAAATATCCCTAGACTTAGAATCCGGCGTACCTCCCGAAAATAATTCCCCCGCTTACATCCGCAGGCAGCATCTCTACGAAGTCTGTCGTCCTCCCTTTCCCCCGACGGTGGATGAGTTTGATACCCATGGGCCCATTACCCAGTGGGTTGTGCAGCATCGGCAGCGGGTGGTAATTGCGGATGTTACCCAAGATAAACGCATTGGTACAGATAATGAGGAGTATCAAAAAGCCCAGATCAAATCTTCCTTGGTAATTCCTGCCCAAGCCAACGGCAAACTCCACGCCATTTTGTATCTTAACCAGTGTGATCAAGTGCGTTACTGGTCAAAAAATGATCAAAAATTAACCCAAGCTGTAGCCGATCAGTTGGCAATTTCCATTCAGCAGGCGTACCTCTATAGTCAGATTCAACGCCAAGCCGCCTACAGTAATGCTCAGGCTCAGAAGATGGCGGAAATGTTGGCAGAACTGAAGCAAACTCAAGCGCAGTTGATTCATAGTGAAAAGATGTCGAGCTTGGGACAGATGGTGGCGGGGGTCGCCCATGAAATTAATAATCCGGTGAATTTCATCTATGGAAATATCCCCTACTTGGAAAACTATGTCCGGGATTTAGTCACCCTTGTCAAGGCGTACCAACAGGAATATGCCCAGCCTTCTACCCGACTTAGCTCCTTGGCGGAGGAGATTGATCTAGAATTCTTGATGCGAGATTTGCCGCAGATTTTCCAGTCGATGCAGTCAGGGGCAGAACGGATTCATAGTATTGTAGACCTGCTGCAAAATTTCTCACGGCAGAATGAAGCTCCTCTGAAATCGGTAGATTTGAATGGGGCGATCGAGAGTACGTTGCTCATGCTTCACAATCAACATAGTGGCAGGATTTTGGTAGAGCGGCAGTGGGGAGAATTACCCCTAGTAGAATGCTATGCCAAGGAAATCAATCAGGTATTTCTCCATGTGTTGACCAATGCGATCGAGGCTCTCCGCCGTTCCAATAATCCAGATAAATGCCTGAAAATTACTACTAGCCTAATTGTTGCCTCCCATCGAGAAGATCATCGAGAAGATCATCGAGTCCAAATTGTGATCGCTGATAACGGGCCGGGGATTCCCCTTCCTATTCAATCTAAGGTGTTTGATCCTTTCTTTACTACCAAGGATGTGGGGCAGGGCAAGGGTTTGGGCTTGACTGTCGGCTATCAAACAGTGGTGGATCAGCATCAAGGCACAATTACAATGCAATCAGTTCCCGGGCATGGGGCAGTGTTCACGATCGAGCTACCTGTAAAACATCAAGTTACTACAGAATTACAACCTTTGACCAAATAGTTTCTTAGAGCTATGGGGAAACAAATAAAAAAGCCGGGAGAACAATCATAAAAATTCTTCTTCCAGCTATTAGGGTGCATCTACTAAATAAATCATAGCATAGGAGTGAGGGGTGACACCCCCTATTTGATTAAATAGGCAAATTTACACCTATGGATATGAGTAGAAATGCTTGTATTCTCGTGTTCAAGGTGTTCAATTTAATTTAGGCTAGGCATCATTTAATTGAGCCAGCAAGAGTTGGTTGGTTAATTTCGGGTCTGCTTTGCCCCCGGATTGTTTCATCACCTGCCCCACAAAGAAACCGAGGAGTTTCGTTTTACCACTCCGGTACTGCTCTAGTTCCTTGGGGTTGTCGGCGATTACCTGTTGAATAATTGTATTTAGAGCCTCTGGATCAGAAATTTGGACCAAGCCCTTACTTTCAATCATCGCTTTCACGGAGCCGCCTTGGGTAATTAGCTCTGGGAGAATTTCCTTGGCAATCTTGCCGCTAATAGTTCCATCCTCAATCAGGGAGACAAGCTCTGCCAAAACAGGGGGTGTAATTGCCAATTCATGAATTTTTACCTTGTGATTATTCAGGTAAGCAGCGATATCTCCGGTGATCCAGTTGCTGATAGCTTTGGGTTTTGGCAGGAGAGCAACCACCGCTTCAAAGTATTCGGCAATGGTACGATCGTCCGTCAATACCGTAGCATCGTAGGTAGATAAGCCCAATTCAGTTTCGTAGCGGTGACGCTTGGCTTGAGGAAGTTCTGGCAGTTCGCTACGCCACTGTTCTAGCTGGGTAGTCGCCACTTCGATGGGGGGCAGGTCGGGTTCAGGGAAGTAGCGATAATCGCTAGCGCCTTCTTTTTTTCGCATACTAATAGTACGTTGGGCATTTTCTTCCCAGAGGCGAGTTTCTTGGAAAATTTCTTCCCCAGCCTCGATCGCCGCAATTTGCCTATCGATCTCGTAGTTAATCGCCCGCTCAATGGCGTTGAAGGAGTTCATATTTTTGATTTCTACCTTCACCCCAAACTCTTTCTGCCCCACAGGACGCACAGAGATATTCACATCACAACGCAGGGAACCTTCCTGCATATTGCCATCACTCACCCCCAGATAACGGACAATCCGCCGCACCTCTTGGGCGTAGGCAGCAGCTTCTACCCCAGAGCGCAGATCTGGCTCCGAGACAATTTCAATTAAGGGAATCCCCGCCCGGTTGTAATCCACGAGGGAATAGGTAGAACCAGAAAGGCTATCGCTCCCCGCATGGACAAGTTTTCCCGCATCTTCTTCCATGTGCAGCCGAGTAATCCCAATTTTCTTCGTTTGGGGTTGACCCTGAGCGTCGTTGGTGGTGATTTCTAGCCAACCGTGTTCGGCAATGGGCAGGTCGTACTGAGAAATTTGATAATTTTTGGGTAAGTCTGGATAAAAATATTGTTTGCGATCGAACTTACTATAGGGAGCGATCTGGCAATTCAGAGCTAAACCCGCCTTCACAGCATACTCCAACACTTTTTCATTTAGCACTGGCAGCACCCCCGGCATTCCTAGACAAATGGGGTCAATATTCGTATTGGGAGTCCCCCCAAATTTGGTGGAGGAGCTAGAGAAAATTTTGGTTTCTGTGCTTAGTTGGCAATGGGTCTCAAGACCAATAATTACTTCGTACTCGGTTTTTACTGGTGTTGCCGTAGTCATAGGTGAAGCTAGGGGTTAAGGGTTTTAATATTATGGAAAGAACTGAAGATATTCCCATTGTAGACTGAATTGGAGATTGCAATGGGAACAGACAAATCAGACTATGGATTTTCTCCCAAATCTAGCTATCTTTAACTGCGGCTTGGAGTTCTTGGAGTTTGGTGAGGACTAATTTTTCTCTCAAAAGAGATTCGGCTTTTGCCATCCCGGTAGCAATATCAGCGGTAATCCCCGATCGCCACAAATAAAACCCCGTATTCCAGAGAGTCGCCAGCATCAACTCCGAAGGTTCTCCCGCCAGCACTGCCTGCATAGCTTGAGGAGTCAGTTCTTGAAGTTCTGGATTTTTACCCCCACTCCCATAGTCCTTGGGGTGGAGACGGAGCCGCTCAAAGAGAGCTTGGTGGGGACGACTCAGCCCGATAATAGCCGTTCGTTCCCGTGGTAGATCGCAACTTCCTTCTAAACCTTTAATAGTCGTTAGAGCCTGACTTCCCCGCAATTTATAGGCCTCTCGCATCATGATCTCTGTGGGTGGATGGACAAAGCCGCTCACCACTTCGGCAGGGCCTTGGTAAGGACACCACATCAATTCCAAAGTTGCTAAGGGGGGACGCTTGCCAATTTCCTCTCGGTAGGTAACTAGCTGCTGAGCCAAGGGAAAATGCGTGGGTAGATAAACAAAGCCAATCCCCGTAGTTTCTAGAACTTGTTGGACTTGAGCCAAGCTGAGGTGCTGCCACGGGACATCCAGATATTGCCAGACTTCAATGAGGGGCAAACCTTCCTTTGTAGGCATTCGATCGCCCCCATGGAGGATCACATCAATACCCGCCGTGGCGAGGATCAGGGCAGTTAGGGGACTAAGGGGAGCAGTGCGGGAGCGTCCATCGTAGGGAGAACCGAGGACAAAGACCTTTTGGCTCGATCGATTGATTGGCTCTAGTTTTGGCCCCAGTTCATCGTAGGCATCCAACATCCCTGCTAGCTCTACTCCCGTGGGACGTTTAATCCGGTGGGCAATCAGAAAGGCTCCGATTTGGGCAGGAGTGGCTTCTCCCAAGAGCATCATCCGGGCTGCGATCGCCGCTTCTTCTCGATCGAGATTTTGCCCCGTATGGGTTCCACTGCCGATTTTTTTTAGGAACTCACGAAAAACTTTACTCATAGAAACTCACTGAAATACCTTAATCAATCTTTAGTTAAACTCAGTTAAACCCAATTAAACTTAATTAAACCTAGTTAAACCCAATTAAACCTAGTTAACCTTATATTTTTTCAGTCTATTGTTAAGTTCGTAGCAGTTTGGGAATTATCTTGCCCATCAGAATTTTTTAACACGACTGCAAACACCCGGTTAAAGGCTTGGATGAGACGTGGTTTAACCTCAGCTACGGTAATTCCCGGCAGAAATTGGGCTAGACTGCCGACGGGTCGATCGCTCAGACCACAGGGGACAATCTGGCGGAAACCCTCTAGATCAGGGCAGACATTCAGAGCAAAGCCGTGCATCGTGATCCAGCGTTTTACCTTCACCCCGATCGCCGCCACCTTGCGCCCTTCAATCCATACCCCCGTCAACCCCGGCAGCCTCTCCCCCGGTAAATCATAGCTGTGTAGTACTTGCAAAATCACTTCTTCTAACTGTCGCAGATACCAATGTAAATCTTGTTGGTAATAACGCAAATTCAAAATCGGATAGCCCACCACCTGCCCCGGACAATGGTAAGTAACTTCACCGCCCCGTTCCACTCGGTATAGTTGGGTTGGGGGAATTGTCGCCGGATCAAATTTGAGAAAATCTAAACTAGAGCCAGTGCCTAGGGTATAAACAGGGGGATGTTCGAGGAGCAGAAAAATATCATCTAGTTCTGGTTGGTGCAAACGAGCCTCAAGGAGCGATCGCTGCTGCTGCCAAGCTACCTCGTAGGGAATAATGCCCCAACTCTTTAGTATACACTTTCGTCTAGTATTTTTACTGAATGTCACTGATTGCAAATTAAGTTAAAGAGAAGTGAAAAGTTGATGTTTTGTAGAATACAAAGTGCTAGGGTAAAAGAGTGATCCTAGATAGCCTAGCTAGATAGCCCATTAGTAGCCATCCCTCCTCGCTACCCATCATCACCCCAGACAATAATTAAACATCAGTTAAAGATGGAGTAAAGTAATTATGAAATTGGTAATTCAGGGCAAAAATATTGAAATTACCGATGCCATTAACGAGTATGTGCATCAAAAAATTGAAAGGGCTGTGAGTCACTTTCAGAATATTACCACTGAAGTTGATGTTCATCTATCGGTAGCTCGGAATCCCCGCATTAGCGCTAACCAAGTAGCGGAAGTAACTCTCTACGCCAATGGGACGGTGATTCGATCGGAAGAGCGCCATGAAGACCTCTACGCCAGCATTGACCTAGTGGCTGATAAGATTGCCAGACAACTCCGCAAGTATAAAGAGAAGCGCCTAGACCAGAAAACCCATGACGCAGTTAAGGTTGCTGAGGTCGTCCTAGAAAGTCCGGTGAGTGAAGATTTGATCGGCGATCGCACCCCAGAATTGCCCGCCGATGTGTTGCGGATGAAATACTTCGCTATGCCACCGATGACGATCGAGGAAGCCCTAGAACAATTGCAATTAGTAGATCATGATTTCTATGTATTCTGCAATATCAAAACCAATGAAATCAACGTTATCTATGAACGCAACCACGGTGGCTACGGTGTGATCCAGCCCCGCAACGCCAATGGACAAGGCAAGAACAGCAAAGTTACCACTAGCACCAGCGCTTGATTTCTAAGTCCTAATTCTGAATTAATTCCTAAATTAGCTTGCAGATTAATTTCAACTATTGCCTCGATCGCAACTTAGAAATTGCCTGACTGATCTCCCCCGCCCTAGGGGGATTTTTTATGAGAAAGTAGGGAAAATTTATTCATGAATCTGTTGATAATTTGCAATAATAATCTGAAATAGGATCAAGCTTAATGTAAATTGAATTTGCTGATGCGAAGGGAGCAATGTGGGGATGGAACGGCTCTACTTTTGGTTAGACTAGGTTGAGATATTTTTGATATTTTTCTAATATTCCTCTAATATTTTTTCAAGAAAACACGTTAATTTTATATTTGTAACTATGACTAATATTTTGGTGACTGGAGGAGCAGGATTTATTGGCTCCAATTTCGTGCATTATTGGGCAGAAAAATACAAGAGCGATCGCATTGTTGTC
>Ga0335395_10000281_pt1 | contig 32320 bp, 23 predicted proteins | sample MAT02_FD_205744 | JGI IMG/M metagenome (GOLD analysis project Ga0335395, IMG submission 205744) | Freshwater microbial communities from Lake Fryxell liftoff mats and glacier meltwater in Antarctica - MAT-02 (spades assembly) (version 2) ... | reverse complement strand
ATCAAAATAGTCCAATAAACTCCATCCTTTTCATTGATTCTTTTTAAAAAAATACTTGTATAGTGAATGCTGTGCAGGTTTTTTTTCATTATCTCAAAATAATGTTTATTCCTTTATTTTGGACTATTTTAAAATAATAAAGTGGTATAATAATATATATACCTATAAAATAGTTTATTAACCTTCTACATTTAAAATATATGTAACTTCAGCTAAATACGCTATTGCTGGTGGCTTTGCAATTTTTTTCTTTGACAGAATATACAATTACTAATTAAATTATTTGTCTGAATAAGATAGGAAATCAAAAAGGTTGTCTGAAGATAATGTGTAGGTGCAAAGATGCTTTGACAAATGTAGTTTGCAATTAAAAATGGTTAAATTCATGCATGAAAGTATCATATCTGAAAAAAAATAATTATAAAAGTTGTTAATAATTGAAATTGAATTATATTCGCCATAGTTATCAAGACTGCTGAGGTGATTATAGAGGGTTAAAAGTTTTTGGACGACGATAAAATTAGGCTGCTGGATAACTCATAGATGCTTTAACGATGTAGCTCCATATATGGAGGTTAATTAAATATGATCATACAGCAGATCAATTGGTAGATGATTTGAGCGACAGCTACCGAGTTATAAGATTTTAAGGACAGATTGATTTTTTAATGAGCGATTATAAATACTAAATACGCAATAATGTTAGAACTGGTATCAAAGGTTTTTTTTCCGCAGCACACGCTACACGCCTATTGTAGTACAAAAGCTTTTGATAATAAAGCACCCATCAAAAAGTGGATAACGCAATGGAGTGTTGGTCGCATCACTCCCTAATCAAAATCGGCAATAGATACTTCTTTTAAAATATTTTAAACTATTAATCATGAAATATATTTATCAAATAGCAATTTTTTTCTTATTATTTACATACTCCAGTCTAATAGGCCAAACTGGATGTATAGATCCACCTGAATCTAAATTTACTGGTACTAAGGTTTCATGGGTTCATCAGATAAAAGATACTTTAAAGGAAGCTTGTGTTGGAATAGTTTATAACAGAGATTTTATAAATGTGCAAGTCAAACCTATAATAATAGGTGATTTTTATATAGCAGTATATGACAATAACGAATTTGGGGCATTGATTCATTGTTATAATAAAGATGACGGTAGAGTTGTATGGGAGAATAATTATAATCTCAAAAATCACCCGCTCAATAAAGGAACAATATATCTATCCATAAATCAAGTATCTGATACAACCATTTCTCTTATAGGTTTTGAGAGTACATCCACATTCTGTTGTCCTAGTACAGCATACGCAGGATTTACTAACCAACTCACATTGGATATAAGAGACGGTAGTGTCATAGATTTTGTGATTGTTGAAGACTTTGATGACCGAATAGTCGGTTTGAGGCCTCGTAGCATTGATCCTGTCAAAGGTAGTAACGAGTTTAGGTTCTTCAGACTATCGTCGCCGTTCGGTAAAGATTATGCAGATGTATTGATTACGCAGTTTATAGACAAAACTACGCTTCGCAGAGTTTCCCCCGATTATCAAGCGGATAGTATATTTTTTAGGTCTTTTCTAAGTGATGGATTGCCCCCTACACTAAATGTTTATGGTCCGTTTATCACTCCAGATTACGAGTTTATTACCTTAACACGTTATAATTTAAATGGTACTTGGATCACAGAATTTATAAAAACTACCGATCGAGGCAAGTTGCTCGAACGCAAGGATATCTCTAACATCTTGGTGTCAGGGCTAGACAGCTGGGGAGATATATTTTTTGACTATGACGATATATCAGATGGCATCAGATTGATCACTAGTCATAGGCTATCGACCTCTACTGAGTATCATCATGGCTACATAGATTTAGATTTTGATGGCAATATGGTGAGAGACCGACGTCGGCTAGAGATAGATGGCAATAAAGTAGGACACATGCGAGCGATAGATCTCAAAGGAAGTGACGATGTATTGATCTGTTGTAGATTTGTAGATAGTCCAGACAATAATGTACATTTATATAGAGATACTAAGGATGGACAATTGATCAAAGCTGGTGAGATGATCAATAATGATGGTAAGATATTTGCTTTTACGCCAGTCTATATCAAGCAAGATGATGAGGGCAGCTTGTATATTAATTTCGATGTAAGAGTAGACAGTGCGGTATTTGATCTCCTTAGATTTGATTTTGGTGGATGGCTAGTTACCAGCAAGATAGATGCCACCGTACTTGGCACGACAGTGAGTGCAAACGATGTAACCAGCTCAGGAAGTATGAGATTATCCATCAGCCCTAATCCCACGACCTCTACTGCCGAGATCAGATTAGAGCATTTTACAGATGGAGAGCTGACGGTGATAAACCTACTCGGTCAGGTAGTACATAAGGCAGTGCTGAGTCAGCAGGATCGCATAGAGATAGCTACGGATGCTATACCTCCGGGACAGTACGTAGTGATGATACGCAGTGTGAAGGGTATATATAGAGGTCGGATGATAAAGATGTAGGGGTGGGGTTTTATACCAATACTAGATACAAAATAGTCCAATAAACTCCATCCTTTTCATTGATTCTTTTTAAAAAAATACTTGTATAGTGAATGCTGTGCAGGTTTTTTTTCATTATCTCAAAATAATGTTTATTCCCTTATTTCGGATTATTTTATAATAATCAAGTGGTATAATAATATTTATACATAGTACGTGTATTTTGTGTCTGCTTATTTGTTGATAGTGTATTTAAATACAATGGATTACGATACATTTTTTCGTATTATAGTTTATGAGTTTCAGCACATAGATGCTCTAAGTCATGCACTCAAGTCTGGTAATGCCATAAGCGGGCGGCAGTTACTTTTTTTAATTACCAAAAAAAGTAATCAAAAAAGTCTAGTTCAAAAAAAGAGCGATTGCTTCGCACCGTTTTTATCTACCTTTTAGCAATCTTTCTCATCCTTACATCATAGTAGCTCTTTCGAGTTCCTTCGCTTCTCGTATTGTCATACTCGACCTTTCAGGATCGCTCAGTCTTATGCTTTTACTATCGCAATGAGAATATAGCTCATAAAGTCGTTGAAGTTTTGTGATCGACGCACTTCCGATTCTTCATTCACATATCACTGGTTTTTTGAACGGTTTTCTTTCTACTTATAAGACATTCTGACTTTTTCAATAAGCCCTAATTAGTCGTTTCTTAAACAATTCTACTCAAAATACGATTTACATGAGTGGTTTAACTTTTTTGTCATTACCATCATTGATCACATGGCTTTACAACTTTGGTTTTATGTACTAGTGTTTGTCTTCGGGTCGCAATGCAGTCCTAGCAAAGCGGTAGTGCCATCAGTAATAAGCACTAAAATAATGGATAATGCTGTAGCCACTATCATTCCTGCAGCGGAGCGTACAGCTACTTATGTTCCCTACCTAAAAGGCAAAAAAGTAGGTCTCATCGTCAACCAAACCAGTAGGATAGGGGATCAACATCTCGTAGATACACTTCTCAAGCTAGGTACTAATATAGTCAAAGTATATGCACCCGAGCATGGATTCAGAGGGGAAGCGGACGCTGGCGAAAAAATTAGCAATACCATCGACAAAAATACCAATCTACCTATACTATCACTGTATGGAAGCCGCAAAAAACCTAGCAAAGAGGACTTGGCAGGAGTAGATCTTTTGGTTTTTGATATTCAGGATGTAGGCGCTAGGTTTTATACGTATATATCTACGCTACACTATGTCATGGAGGCTGCTGCAGAACAAAACATTCCTTTGATCCTACTAGATAGGCCCAATCCAAATGGCTACTTTATAGATGGTCCAGTGCTTGACCCGAAGTTCAAATCATTTGTGGGCATGCACCCTGTTCCCACCATTTACGGCATGACCATAGGCGAGTATGCGCAGATGATCAATGGTGAGCTATGGCTAGACAAAGGAGTGCAGTGCAACCTTACAGTCATCCCTTGCAATAATTACAAACATGACAGCTACTATGAATTGCCGGTCAAACCAAGCCCAAATTTGCCTGATATGAGGTCGATACTTTTGTATCCATCTACTTGCTTTTTTGAAGGAACGACACTTAGTCTGGGTAGAGGTACTCCGTCTCCTTTCCAATGGATTGGTCATCCGAAGTTGAAAGCTGATTTCAGATTCACACCCATATCTACTCCAGGTGCAAAAGATCCACCACAACGCGATCAACTCTGCTATGGCACAGATCTAAGCATGCGAACCCTAGGAAGCATCATGAAACCACAGCAGATAGAATTATCGTTACTTATAAGATATCATAAAGAGTTAACCGCTATAGACGAAAAATATTTTTTGGACAATAACTTCATAGACAAACTCGCAGGAACAGATCAGCTAAGATTACAAATCAATGAGGGTAAGACAGAAAGTCAAATAAGGAAAACTTGGGAAGAAGGATTAGCTGATTTTCGTATCATTCGCAAAAAATATTTGATATATGAATAAGGCAACGAAGTACATTTACTTACTTTTTATAACAATATTTACGATGTCAATGGATACTGAACTATCTGCAGAACACCACAGCAAAAATAATAAACCTCACCTTACACAACATGATACGTTGATCTATGTAGGAGACCCTATGTGTTCATGGTGCTATGGATTCTCGCCAGAGTTGGACCAGATAAAAGCTGCATTTCCTGATCTTCCTTTTGAAATGGTCATGGGTGGATTGCGCGCAGGGGGTAATGAAACGATGATGGAATTGGGTGAGTTTTTGCACCACCATTGGATAGACGTACAGAAAGCGAGTGGACAGCCATTTAACTTTGCGATACTAAGCCAATCTACTGTGACCTATGATACTGAGCCTGCTTGCAGAGCTACGATCATCGTACGTGATATGATGCCTGAGCAGACTTATGCTTATTTTAAAGAAATACAGAAAGGATTTTACTTCTACAATAACCTTCCTAACGATATAGATTCCTATCTACAGCCAGCTATGAAACTTGGCATAGACCACAACCTATTTGTGACACGCTACAATAGCCAAGAAGCTAAAATGGCCGCTTACGAAGACTTCGAACTAGCCCAAAAAATGGGAGTACAAGGATTTCCGGCGCTGATCCTCAAATCAGGTGATAAATATTACAAAATCACTGACGGCTACCAAAAAGCATCCGTTTGTATCGCTAAGATCACTAAAGCGGTTGGGAGATAAGTTGTCAAACTGCTTGAACTTCTTGAACTGTCGAACTGCGGAATCGTTTGGTTTGGCAATTTGCTTTTAGTGGCCTTTCAAATTCAGTTTGAAAGCATAGGTATATTGCGATCAAAGATTGTAATGTCATTAAGCTTCAGATGATTCGTTTGATTTGATTAATCCGTTTGATATGTAAAATTTCTACATCGTCAAATAATCAAATTGTCATTCTATAAACAACATTTTAACCACAAAAAAGAGGCAGTCCGACGCTAAGCCGAACTACCTCTTTTAATTTATAATGCTACCGATAGATGAACTATCTGCTAGATACATTTTTCTTATCCCAAGAAAATTTCTTTTTTGGTGCAGTTCCATGAGATGAGTGACTAGTGCTAGATCCTCTATTGGACGAACCATAAGAGTTGCGATCACTTGAGGTAGAAGTACTATCACCACTTTTGGTTCCTCCTCTATGCGTTTTTCTAGCATTAGGATTTTGGTTGCGTGGTTGTGGCTTGTTTTTGCCTGTAGGAGTGCTGTCTTGTGCTGGATATGGATGATCTTTGACAACAGGGATTTTGATACTGATCAATTTCTCTATGTCTTTGACGTAATCCCACTCATCTACATCACAAAATGATATGGCTTTGCCTTCCGCACCTGCACGACCTGTACGACCTATACGATGCACATACGTTTCAGCTATGTTAGGTACTTCAAAGTTGACCACAAAAGCCAATTCGTCGATATCTATACCTCTAGCCGCTATATCTGTAGCTACGAGTACACGCGTACTATGATCCTTAAAGTTACTCAGTGCACGTTGTCTAGCGTTTTGCGACTTATTACCATGGATTGCCTCAGCAGTGATATTCTTTTTAGCAAGCATTTTGACTACCTTGTCCGCACCGTGTTTTGTACGAGTGAACACTAGGGCAGTCCTTATACTCTTGTCTTGTAGAATGTGAGTCAAAAGTTCATATTTTTCCTCTTGATCTACATAGTAAAGACTCTGCGTGATGGTCTCAGCAGTTGAAGATATAGGTGTGACGCTTACTTTTTCGGGATCAGTAAGTATAGATCCTGCGAGGTGCATGATAGAATCAGGCATCGTAGCTGAGAAAAATAGAGATTGACGCTTTTCGGGTATTAACCTCAAGATTCTTTTTACATCATGTATGAAGCCCATATCGAGCATTCTGTCTGCTTCATCTAGTACAAATACTTTGAGATCGCCTAATCTAACGAATCCTTGATTGACCAAATCCAGCAATCTACCAGGTGTAGCTACCAGTATATCTACCCCAGATTTGAGGCTATTGACTTGGCTATGCTGTGACACACCACCGAAGATAACTGCGTGCTTCAGATTACAGTTTTTGCCATAATCCTCTATACTCTCACCGATCTGAATCGCTAGCTCTCTTGTAGGTGTTACTATGAGTGCTTGCACCTTGCGATGTCCTTGATTGATCGCTCTGTCAGCAACTAGTCTTTGGATGATAGGAATAGAGAATGCTGCAGTTTTACCTGTCCCAGTCTGAGCGCATCCTAGGATGTCTCTGCCTGCGAGTATAATTGGTATTGCTTGTTCTTGGATGGGAGTAGGTTCAGTATAGCCTTTTGTTTTTAGAGCGTTTAGGATCGGCTCTATAAGATCTAAATTTTCGAATGTCATAAAGTGTTTTTGATAGAAAATTTATCATTTCACCTTTGTAAAAAATCAAAATTTTCTTAAATTAGCCACAAAGGTACAATAATTATTTGAATTTGTTACTATAATGCATTTGAAAAATTATTAGCATTGATTTCTTTCTGCTCCCCGCTTTCCGCTTTCCTTTGTCCGCTCCCCGCTCTCCGCTTTTCGCTATCCTTTAGCCGCTGTCCGCTTACCGCTCCTACTTACCACTCACCATTAATCATTTTTTGTCATTCTAGAGGCATAATTTTAATTTTATTCATACAATTTAGTGTATTTTAATTTTTTTTAATAAATTTGTACATCTTATTGTAAATCATACATTAAGGTATTCGATTCGAGGGAATATTTTCATTACAGCCACAAAATTTTTAGCCATGCGTTTCATTATCAAAAGTACATTAAGTTTACTAATATTGTTAGCCTCAGTTATGATATCAAACGCTCAGTTTGTTTCCCTTAATCCATCGGGAGCAGGTGCAGCAGATGAAGTGACCATTACTTTTGATGCCAATCAAGGCAATAAAGAACTGGTAGGAGCTGACAAAGTATATATGCATCATGGAGTAGTCACTGATAAGGCGCTAGGAACAGCTTGGAAATACGTGAAAGGCAACTGGGGCAAAGATGACGGGATAGGGCTGATGACCAAAGTAGCTGGGGCTGCTGACAAATGGCAAATCACCTTTAAGCCATCGGTAAGGGCATACTATGGAGTACCCAATGGCGAAAACATATTTAGAATCTCATGTGTGTTTAGAAGTGCTGATGGATCTATAAAAGGAACGCTCAATGCGGGTGAGTATGGTTGGGGATCAGTGGCTACAAATGGTGACATATATATCAATTTAGATAGTGGTGATTTCATAAATTTTCGTAATCCTGCGACATCAGAAAGTTTTTTGACTGTTAGCGAATCACTGCAGATTCAGGTAGATGCTTCGGCAGAGGTGACTTCTTTTAAGCTTTTTGTCAATGCGGGAAGTGGCTTTGGCGAAGTACTGAACGCTACGAGTGGTAAAGCATTTAGCTATAGCTACCAACCTACCATGTCTGGCAATATCTTGCTTCGTGCCGTAGCCGTTATCAATGGCGTAACCAAAGAGATTGAAAAAGAGCACAACATCATCATCAAGAAATCCAATACCGTCCGCCCACTTCCACAGGGACTCAAGTCAGGAGCAAACTACGAAAATGATCCTACTAAAGTTACCTTGGTTTTGCTAGCGCCAAAGAAACAATTTGTCTATGCCGTTGGTGACTTTACGGACTGGAAATTGAGCGAAAGCAATCAAATGAACATTACACCAGACGGGGAGTATTTTTGGATACAATTAAGTGGATTGACTCCAGGCAAACAATATGTATATCAATACTGGATAGATGGCAACCTCAAAATAGCTGATCCTTACACACAAGTAGTTGCTGATCCATACAATGACAAGTTTATATCGAGCAGCGTTTTTCCTTCGCTTCCTGTCTATAATAGAGAAGATCTAGGCATTGCGTCAGTATTTAGAACCAGCCAAACGCAATATGTGTGGTCGCCAAATGAGGCGATTTACAAACGTCCTGATGTCAATCATCTAGTGATCTATGAGCTGCATATCCGTGATTTCATTGCTTCGCATAGCTATCAAGATATGATAGATACAATCAGTTATCTCAAGCGATTAGGTATCAATGCGATTGAACTCATGCCCGTCAATGAATTTGAAGGAAATGACTCTTGGGGATACAACCCTTCATTTTATTTTGCAGTGGATAAGTATTACGGAACTAAAGATAAGTTAAAAGAATTTATAGATGTTGCACATCAAAACGGTATGGCTGTCATCATAGATATGGTACTCAATCACTCATTCGGACAGGGACCAATGGTACAGATGTATTTTGATCGTGCTGCTGATAAACCAACTGCGGACAACCCATGGTTTAATCAGAATCATGTAGGACCGTTTGCTTGGGGATACGATTTCAATCACGAGAGCGCATACACCAAGAAGTTTATAGATGATGTTAACAAATATTGGATTGAGGAGTTTCATTTTGATGGATTCAGATTTGACTTTACCAAAGGCATGACTAATTTTGCACCTGGAGGCAATATAGACGGATTTGATCAGTCTCGAATAAATATCCTCAATCGAATGGCTAACGAAATTTGGAAAATAGATAGAGAATCATACATCACACTAGAGCATTGGTCAGGAGCTAGTGAGGAAGGAGTCTTAGGTAATGCTGGAATGAAAATGTGGCGCAATAAAAGCTATGATTTCGTGCCCGCAACTGTGGGCAAACCGATAGGAAGCTTTGTTAATACCGATGCACTGACGCATGTGACATTTTACAATAGTCATGATGAGAGGCGTATCGCTGAGCACTGCCTCGCAGAAGGCTTATCGCAAAACGGATACAATATCAAGGACTCAGTCATCATGTATGAACGTGTCAAAATGGCAGCAGCTTTTACTTATCTCCAACCTGGCCCTAAGATGATATGGCAGTTTGATGAGTTAGGATATGATATAGATATAAATTTTAACGGTCGTACAGGTCGGAAACCTTATGTTTGGGGCAATGGAAGTCTTAGATACTATGAGAGCGGCTTACGCCAAAATATTTATAAAACCTACCAAGGCATCCTCAATATCCGAAATACCATCACACCACAATTACTGGCAGCAGCTCAGATCAATCATCAGCATTCTGGAGATACGAGACGTCTGAGCTACAATACCTCAGGTACTGACCTCGTAGTCATAGGTAATTTTGCTATGAGTGATAAGACGGTTGACCCAAAGTTTACACAGACTGGGATGTGGTACAATTACTTCTCAGGTGATTCTGTTAACGTCACCAATGTCACGAAACCTATCGCTCTCAAAGCAGGTGAATGGCACATCTATACTAATAAAAGATTGGCACCTGGACAAAAGGACGTCGTCAAGGTTTATGATAACCCTGTGACTGTATCGCCTACCTCTTTTACTGGCAGTGACAGAATCACTATCACCTTTGATGCCAAAAAAGCCGACCCCAAAGGTTCACTAGGGCTCGTAGGTGCTGACAAAGTTTATATGCATTCTGGAGTTGTGCTCAGCTCTGCCACCAACAGTAATCTGACAAGTGTAGTGGGCAGTGGTGCGGATGATGGCATAGGTCAATTGACCTCGCTAGGTAATGATCTGTGGTCTATCACGCTTACGCCAAATGCGTATTTCGCAATAGCGGCAGACAAGGAGATATATCAGCTAGGCATGTGGTTTAGAAATGCAGACAATACCAAGTTGGGTTATGGATTCAGAGGTAGTATCATATATCTAGATGTACGCGCTGCACAACCTATAGTGACGATCTCACCAACCAATTTTACTGCCGATACCGAAGTTACCATTACCTTTGATGCACGTCAAGGCAATAGAGAACTCGTAGGTGCTGACAAGATCTATATGCACTCAGGTGTAGGTATCGTCAAAACAAATGACCCTGCGATTACCGCTTGGAATAATGTAGTAGGTAACTGGGGTTCAGATGATGGCAAAGGGTTGATGACAAAGGTGCCTGGCACTGTTGATAAGTGGCAGATCAAGCTTACACCAAAGGCATATTATGGTATCAATTCTAGCGATGTGCCTTACTGGATAGCTGCGGTTTTCAGATCAAGAGATGGCAACACAAAAGGTACGATAGCGCCTGGCTCTTATGAAAATATACTTGTCAATAACAATCAAGATTACTTCATCCGCAATGAACGATTAGTAAGCGTAGAGGAAGGTCCAGCACAAACGGAGGTAAGGATATATCCTAACCCAACGACCAATTTATTGGTTATAGATGGGATAGAAGGACAGTACTCAACTACGATCAAGGACATGGCAGGGAGTGAGGTTTTTGGCAACATCTGTCACAATCGTACAGAGCTAGATATCAGTCTATTGCCCTCAGGCATCTACATGCTGAGCATAGTACAAGGTAGCAGACTGATCCAAGAAAAAATAGTGGTTACCAGATAGGGTAGGGTGATGTGACGGTTGAGGTTTTTAGTATGGATTACCAACCGTTGTCAAAAATCATTGTTATCCAAATTATCGCTCGTTGTCCAAAGTATTAAGGCTTTAGGACTTTTATCTTTCGGTATCCTCACCGGGCGTAGATAGAATGCCAAATAATGATAAATGATAAATGATAAATGATAAATGATAAATGATAAATGATAAATGATAAATGATAAATGATAAATGGTAAATGATAAATGATAAATTGATAAATGCTAGTATAAGTTATAAAACTATGGTACGAAACGCAGTGCGACCCCGACGGTGTCGGATGTTGTGTCGGCTTAGATGCTATTGTATGTACTATCATTAGTATTACCTACTGCCTTGATTTTGGTTATCACTTTTTTCGATCTTGTCCACGAGCTTGTTTAATACTTGTGATATTTTTTCTACTGAGGTGATGAGTGACAGCACCAGTTCTTTTTCATTTATAATCAAGTTGCCCTTTCCTGCATTGTATGTACCACTATTATGAACAGTAGGTCCGCTTTGGTTAAAAAATATAGATGGATCTACCTCCATGAGATCTGCAAATTTTTGGACATCTTCTAGCGTAGGCATACGGCTACCATACTCTATCTTTTTGTATGTGCCTAGCGACAATCCTAATTCCTCTGAAATTTGCTCACGAGATAAGTTTTTTTTGCTCTCAGAGCTGCCTAAAATGCATACCTATGTCCATGTATAAAATATTAATATAATAAAAACCCGGATGTAAGAATAAAGTATTTAATATTTGTGCAAATTTTACCAAAATTGATTCGTTTTGCTAATTATTAATTCATTACCTTTGCAGATGTAAAGTTAGTGATGTTTTGAGGAATGATATAAAGACGATTTAACGAAAGAGTTAAACAAAAAATCCTTTCCCACGACACAAACCAGATCACTTAATATTTACGATTTTATGACCCCAAAGAAATTACTAAATATCCTAGTTTTGATCAAGCGAGGATTTGTGATTCATCAGATTGCAAACTGATGTCTTAGACTCTGTATATATCTTATTTGAGCTATATACTTAATACCGATTTGTATTCATCCCAAGTGGAAACGAAGGATTGGATTACCATTCTTTCATATTTGTTCTTATGTTGCGATACTGACGCTTGCGCATAGTGTGGCAAGACTATATCTTATTTATTTATCCTGTTTTCTCTCTTTGAGGCATTGATATATTGCGGTACAATAGCCATATATTGGTTTCTAAATTTAAATAGTTTAGAAATGTTTAAGTACAAATTATTAGGGGAAACAACTAATCATATCTCTCTGAAACTAGATAGGATCATTAATGGAATGTACATCGCATCTATCCTTCAGGTTAGCTGAATCATACATTCCGAAAAAAGAATTTTTAAAACTTTATTTTTTTTTAATAATTTAATTTTTTATTATGCAAAATTTATTTAATTTTAAATCTTTAATACTTATAGTTTTTAGTATGGGGGTATTTATTTGGTCTTGTAGCAAAGACACAACATCTGATACAGATGTAAATTTGGAAACGCAGAGTCTACCAGGCGATGGTAATGGGGGAAGAGGAAGTAATTATTATGGATTTAATACTTCATTTGACATTAATTTTAATATAAATAACCCATACAGAAACCAATTGGCAGAGATTATTTCAATTACAGCATGTAGACGTCCAGAAATCAAGGAAGCAATTAAGCACAGTGTTAATGTATTTAAAAGTACAAATAACTATTATGAAGATGAGTTGTTTTTTAACTTAGAGAAGGATAAACCAAATTCAAAGTTGCAAGGAAAGAGCATAAGTCAAGTTCTTAAGGAGACTGTTCCAGAAAAAGATGTTAACGGCGTTATTAACTTCCTTTGCAAAAATGATCCAGGATTAGCTATTTTATTAGAGGGTAATTTACTATCTACAACAATTTCAAATGAAGTTTATATTGATGAAAACTTTGATGATAGTAACTTAGAAAATGAAATATTCTCTTATTCCTGCGGTACTAGAAATTCAAGAAAATTAAGAGACGGTGAAAACAACCCTAAAATGCTATTAGTTATAAGGGAAAGTGAATCTTATGTACATACTCAACCTTCAGGAGTAGAATTTAGAAATTTAGGTAGAAATTGCGGTAACGATATTAATATAATTGGTTCAACATTAGAGGATGTTAATAATCTAAATGGTAACTCTGGTACTGATCCAAATGGTAACTCTGGTACTGATCCATTAGATCAAGCATCAGTGCGCACGATTGATTGTACATTTCCTTGGAGAGATGAAGAACGAGGGAAAGAAACTTTATACAAATTTAGAACGGATAACGATTATGAGTCAATGCGAGGAAAAGGTGAATTTCTTATCTACGTTTTGTATGGTAAAGATTTGAAATATAAATATAATGAGTCAACTGGTAGATTAGATATTACTGGATATAATATTGCTGATATCCAGAAAAGAATAATAGATGTTAAAGATGATAATAAATTTAGAATAGCAGATTCAGATTTTTTTACATGGAATACCGAAACTAATGGTTTTAAATATAAGATATTTTGGCATGAGGATGATGGGGGAAAGGCTAAACCGTTAGCAAGTAAAATTACTTTAACTGTTAAGGCAAAATTGCCAGGTGATATTGAAGTTGAAAGAACCATTGACGTTACTTTTAAAGCGTATCCAAATGGGCTTTCTAATGGTGATGACTTTATTGGTGAAACTGTTATTGAGTATTGTCATAGAAAATTCTATAAGTACACGCCAACAACTTTACAGAATTTTGAATTTCAGGTATATGAAAGACAATAATTTTAAATAGTTTTAGCTAGTCTAACTTGTTAGACTAGCTTTTTTTCTAATTTTAAATCTTTTAAGATGAAACAAATCGTAATAATCTTATTTTTTTTCTGCTTTAATGCTGATGCTCAAGTAGAATGGAGACTTAAAGCTTATGCTGGCAAATGTAATTTGTTTGAAGCTGTGGTTGCATATGAAGTAGAAGGTAGTTTTATTGGTATTGGTGTGGAGAAGCGAATAAACAAGTTTTCTTTTTTTGTTAATTTTGAAAAATTTAGCAGTCAAAGTAATCATTCACTAGGAATATCACAATCACGATTAGAAGGTGGTGAATGGATGCTTTCTAGATATAAAGTTCATATAGATTTAGAGCGTCGGGACTTTGCTTTTAATGATATAGATGTAAATGAGCGGCTTTTTGAAGCAGGTAAGTACAATGATGTTGGACCTAGGCAAGCATTTAACTCAAATAATCTTCTAATTGGTCTGGGATATAGAATCTTTAAATACAAGAGACTTTCGCTTTGGCCTTCTATTGGTTTAGCAATAAGTAAAATCAATGCTACTGCAATAAATTATGGTTATTCCACGGAACTTGGACCTGGTGGAAAGCGGATTCTTATTAGAATACCAGCGTATGTTTCATACTTATATTTATCAGGATATGTAAACTTACCTATAACCTATCAGATAACCAATGAATTAGAGTTTTCATTGATTAGTATTTTGTACCGTGCGAATAACATATATTTACCAGCAGTCGGTGTATCATTAAATGTGAAATTATGAACAAGTGTATAGTTTTAATAGTTATGTTGTGTTATTTTAGTATTCAAAATGTGGTGGGTCAAGATTACTTTGTATTAGCTGGGTTTGGCTACGGGACTGCTCATGGCCCTATAGAAAAATATGAGGGTACATCATTGAATATTGGGGTAGGAAAGTATGTAGGTAATTTTTTTATCAGTGCTTCTTATAATCATTTTACTGGTGATGTAAACTACGGGACATTATACTCTCGGGATACACCTAATGTTGGTGTTGTCGATAAATATCGTGATAATTATCCTCTTTTGGCGTATTCAAAGGGTAGGCTGGAAGAAATAGAGGCTGGTATATACCAGTTTGACCCTTCCTTCTCTTTTTATATTGCTCGGCAAGCAAGGCTTAATTTGGGTTTTAAAGTTTTGAATTTTAAAATAGCTAAATCTAATTTTTCAATTGAGCCATCCATAGGAATTACATACACCAACATTAGTGAGAATTTTATTTATGGTGTTAAAAAAATTACAATAGAAGATGATTTTAGGTCAGAAAATTTTATAGAAATTAATCATTTGATATTTGCTTACCTTAAGTACTCTGATTTTGGTTACGGTTTTAATCTACCTCTTAAGTATAAAAAAAGTAATAATTTAGATATTTTCTTTGATTGTAATTTCCATAGCACGTTTAGAGATCTATATACAGTACAATTTACTGTCGGATTAGTCAAAAAAATAGATTTTTAATATTTGTACAAATTTTACCAAAATTGATTCGTTTTGCTAATTATTAATTCATTACCTTTGCAGAAGTAAAGTTAGTGATGTTTTGAGGAATAATACAAAGACGATTTAACAAAAGAGTTAAACAAAAAATCCTTTCCCACGACACAAACCAGATCACTTAATATTTACGATTTTATGACCCCAAAAAAATTACTAAATATCCTAGTTTTGATCAAGCGAGGATTTGTGATTCATCAGATTGCAAACTGATGTCTTAGACTCTGTATATATCTTATTTTAGCTATATACTTAATACCGATTTGTATTCATCCCAAGTGGACACGAAGGCTAGGATTACCATTCTTTATATTAGTTTTTATGTTGCTGATACTGACGCTTGCGCATAGTGTGGCAAGACTATAACCTTATTTATTTATCCTGTTTTCTCTCTTTGAGGCATTGATATATTGCGGTACAATAGCTATATATTTGTTTCTAAATTTAAATAGTTTAGAAATGTTTAAGTACAAATTATTAGGGGAAACAACTAATCATATCTTTCTGAATCTAGATAGGATCATTAATAGAATGTACATCGCATCTATCCTTCAGGATAGCTGAATCATACATTCCGAAAAAAGAATTTTTAAAACTTTATTTTTTTTTAATAATTTAATTTTTTATTATGCAAAATTTATTTAATTTTAGATCTTTATTACTTATAGTATTTAGTATGGGGGTATTTATTTGGTCTTGTAGCAAAGACACAACATCTGATACAGATGTAAATTTGGAAACGCAGAGTCTCCCAGGCGATGGTAATGGGGGAAGAGGCCCAGGAACTTGGACGACAGTTTATGATTGTGATAAAATCATACATAAGGATATGGCTAAAGTCATTTCAAAGTATTTTGAATCACAGAATGTAAGACAAGCATTTGATCAGTTCAGAAAGGTAAAAGATAATGAGGTAGTATTATTAGCGGACTTTGTGTACAACAAAGTATTAAATGATGGTGCTCTAACTTCGTCATTGGGTTCAACATTGTCAACCGTTGGCAATTCTAATCTTTGTGATTTTGTTAATGTTTATTTAACTCAATATCCAGGGATAGAGATATCATTTCTAATCGATGTAGATGCTGATTATCCTGATATCATTAATATTGCTGGAATAGAAACAGTATCTATTTACACAAATTGCACAAATTATCCAATTTATAAAAACGGGCAAAATACAACCAGTTTTTATACAGGTGATGATTCACCAACTGACAAAGTAATTTTAAGACTTCAAGCGTCGGGTGTTTACGAAGTTTATAAGATGAGCAGTAGCTCTTCTGCTTCACAGACCATCAGTTCAACACTTATCACTCAAACCAATGCCAGTAATAAGTTTTCTGATTTATTGAGATGTGATCATGTAGCTAGCTATGTTAACAACATATCTAATGTGTCTACATCTACCAAGACAGTCAACGGTTGTGTGGTGACTAATCCATTAACCAATGTAAAAATAGTAGTGGTGGATAACATATATAAAGAATGGAATAAGGAATGTAGCGGATCTGATGGATTTCCTACAAATACCAATCCTGGTGGTGGTTTAGATACATTAATAGAGTTTAGAGGTAATGACAATTGTGACAGAGATGTTATGAGAAATGGGCATGAAACTATAAGAGATGTACGATGCACAAATAAAGCAATATTAAGAGATTGTCGAAAATGGTGTAAATATTTGGACGAAAGATGCTCGTTTCAAGTTGATGTCTTTATACCATCGGTACCTGTAGGACCACAATTTCAAGCATTAGAAAAAAGACAATACATTTTTTCATTCAATGAAAAAAGACTTAGAAGAGGATGGTTTAATAAAGAAGAGTATCCAATGTTTAAATGGTTATACCTTGAGGAGAGACATGGTGATGAAATCCAATACACATGGACTGGTCGCCATCCCAAAAGAGGTACAACGGTAAAAAGATCTTTTGGTTTGAGCCTTAGTTCAACCATAGGATTTATTGTTAAGAAAGTAAAAGTAGAGTTAACTCGAAAAGCCGATCTCAAAGCTGAGGTTATAATTGCTTTTGAAGATTGTCCATTAGGTATTGTCGTATCAACCTATTGCGCAGCTCTAGAAGAGCAAATATATATGGATGACCTTAGATTTAAAGTCACTGAAAAATAATTAATTTAATAGAATCAATAGCAAATCAGCAGCATCAAACTGCTGATTTGCTTACTTTTGAAATTTCTTTTATAAATCATAAAATTTGATATGAAATACATTTATTTTTTTTTGCCATTTTGCATTTGACGATAGTTAATGAAGCAAAAAGTCAGTCCTTTTCTTTTCATGGTGGATATAGTCCCTTATATGCTATTGGTACGCATTATTCGGCCAAAGCAGATATTGTAAATGGCAAAAAGTGGGTTTACGCTATTAATTATTCACTAATAAAATACACATCATTTGATGGTAGTATTTCAGAAAGAGTAGGTCTTCATCAAGTGAACGAAAATGATAAAGCATTGATAGATTTTCCAGAGTTTAACCGAGGATATCCATCACAGGATCAGGAACAAGATAGAAGACCAGACAACTTGGTTCACAGGTTTAGCTTGTTTGGCGGATATAAATTATTAAACAACAAGGATTTTATTGTTAAAATATATAGTGGGCCACATTTTACTATGGATAGGACTATCTTATCAAATTTAACTGCCGATATTTCACAAATTACTTTAAATGAAGGTGATAGCCCTCAGCCAATAAGATATAATGATTTTCAGGTGTTAAGGAGTTGGGATGTTGGTATAGGTGGTCGAGCGGAGGCAGAGTACAAACTTTTCCAGAACGTATCTATCGGTGTAAGTAGTCAGATGTTTTTTGATCTACTACAAGGTTTTTGCGCACTTGTTTTTAGCGGTGGTATTACCTATCATTTTTCTCAATCAAATTAAATATCTTAAAATGAAATATATAAAATATTCACTTATACTATTGACTTTTTGGCTAGCCAGGCCAGCTTACAGCCAGTCTTACATCAGTGTGCAGGGCAGTTTTAATTATTGGCAGCATACAGAGCTTTTTGGTCCAGGTATAGGTCTCGGCTATCATTACAAAAAAGATAAGTTTCTGGTCGCCGTCCAATATGATTTTGGTTACGGAACCGTCAATAGATTAAACTCCTTTGACAATGTCAATTACGACAGACGTAGCACAGTGACAGTATTGAGAGAAGATGGAAAATGGAATGGTGAAATCTGGGGTCGTTCATTGGACGATATCTATGAGTTGCCGGGTACTACAGATTATGGCAAGCAACATCAGCTGTCTTTGCAAGTTGGCTATAGTGTATATAGCAAAAACGATGTGGACTATGTGGTCAAAGTAGGTGCTTTTGGCGCAATTGTAGAACAGTTTTTTACATTCAAAAATATTCCAGTTTATAACGTAAATTTGGTTGGGGTAATAGATTTCCCTTTAAATTACATACCTGTCACTACACAAAAGATTCTGACGCTAGGCATCAACACTGAGCTATCCGTCAATTTTACTAAAAACAAAAGGATTATCAGTCCATTTGTAGCTGGAGGGATAGGACCACAGTTCGGCTCTTATGCAAGCGTAGGTTTGCGATTGAGTACGCAGTTGATGAAGAAGTAAGTAGTTGCAATCCTTGGTATTTTTATTTTATGGTGTTTCAGATTTATTTGGAACGACTGTACATCCTATTTTTTATGGCATATTGTTTTCAATCCTGAAGGGATGATATGTTATAAAACTATGGTACGAAACGCAGTGCGACCCCGACGGGGTCGGATGTTGTGGCGGCTTAGATGCTATTGTATGTACTACCCATTCTGGGTGAGACTTCGCTTTTGTGATATAAATAAACAGCAGACTTAGCATTTTTATAGACTTATCAGTAGAGAATAAATATTTTTTTATCCATGTATTAATTTAAATTATGTGTTTTAATCTGATATACAGTACTTAGTGTATTATCATTAATTAAATATGTATATTTAACTAAAATAATTGCGCTTAGGTATAGGAAAATTGATTTATTTACCATTACCTTTGTGGCAGAATAGTTGATAAACGTTTTTTTAAAATGCTTGTGAATTATTTATATAGATGAGGCGAGAGAAAAGGCTCGATGACCCTCAGACAACCTACTAAAAGTAAGGTGCCAATTCCTTCCTGATTTTGGGAAATATAAATAACAGTTCAAAAATGAATCTTTTTTCAAATTTTAAAAAATCTACCAGTGCTCATCTGGTTTTAACTTCTAATCGTTTTTCATCTTGTATGCGTTCGATGTGTTGTTGTTGTTGCTGCTGTTGCTGCTGTAACAACTAATACGTCGCTCACTTATATTTAGATATTTAGCAAAATTTAAGTCGGGTTTAACGATAGTTGTAGCGGAGCTGCCTTGCGGTCTATTGCTATGATAATCATTAATTTTTTCATTATAGCTTTAGATAGAGGTGATCTCTCCCTGTACCTTTCCATTATATACATACTATAATATTATTTTTTCACTTCTAAGTTTATAAACATGTCAAACACAAAAACACTGAGATTCGAGACACTGCAAGTCCATGCAGGCCAATCTCCTGATCCTACTACTGGCTCTAGAGCAGTACCTATTTATCAAACTACTTCTTATGTATTCAAAGATGCGCGTCACGGTGCCAATCTTTTTGCATTGAAGGAGTTTGGCAATATTTATACTAGACTTATGAATCCTACTACAGATGTCCTCGAACAGCGGATAGCTGCACTCGAAGGAGGCGTAGCTGCCGTGGCTACTAGCTCTGGGATATCGGCACAATTTTTAGCCCTCAATAATCTGCTCAGTGCTGGTGATAACTTTGTGAGCACTTCTTATCTTTATGGCGGTACATACAATCAGTTCAAAGTAGCATTTAAGCGACTAGGCATTGAGGTACGTTTTGCTGAAGGTGACGAGGCTACATCGTACGAAGCCTTGATCGATGAGCATACAAAGGCAATATACATAGAAACTATAGGCAATCCTAGGTTTAATGTACCTGATTTTGTGGAGATAGCTGCTTTGGCACGCAAGTATGATATACCACTAGTCGTGGACAATACTTTTGGGGCTGCGGGTTACTTGTTTAGACCTTTTGATCATGGCGCCAATGTCGTTACAGCATCTGCTACCAAGTGGATAGGTGGTCATGGTACGAGTATAGGTGGAATCATAGTAGATGGTGGTAATTATAATTATGGAAATGGTAAATTTCCACAATTTAGCGAGCCGTCAGAAGGGTATCATGGACTTGTTTTTTCTGAAGTTTTTGGGGTGGATAACCCGTTGGGTTTACCCAATATCGCCTTTGCTATTCGCGCTAGAGTAGAGGGTTTGAGAGATTTTGGTCCGGCGATTAGTCCTTTTAATTCGTTCCAATTAATCCAAGGTTTAGAGACATTGTCCCTAAGAGTGCAGCGTACTGTCGATAATGCTTTAGAGATTGCGCATTGGCTAGCCATTCATCCTCAAGTAGAGAGCGTCAATTATCCAGGATTAGCATCTAGTCCTTATCATAAAAATGCCAAAAAGTACCTTCGCAATGGGTACGGTGGGGTGCTGAGTTTTAACATCAAAGGAACTAAAGAAGATGCGGAGACTTTTATAGATAATCTAAATCTCATCAGTCATCTGGCAAATGTAGGTGATGCCAAAACACTGATTATACAGCCATCTGCGACCACGCATCAGCAACTGTCTGACAAGGAGCAGATCTCAGCTGGCGTACTGCCCAATTTATTGAGACTTTCCTTAGGTATCGAACACGTAGATGATATCAAGCAAGACCTCATAGATGCCTTTAAGGTTGTGGAGCTTTCGCAAAAATCTGATAAGACAGAGATCAAAGAAGTAAACCCTATCTTAAACTAATTTATTACTCAATGGGCGACTATAGATAATACCAATTGTACTATTTAGTATATGCTATTGTTATTCTTTATAGTCGCCCATAATTCTATTCGATATGCCAACATCAGCAATTTATAACTCAGTGAATACTTCTAATACTACCTCTAATGTAGGCTTTTTTAAATCTTTGCACCCATTAGCGCTTGAGTCAGGTCAAGTTCTGCAGGATTACGAAATTGCTTATCAAACCTTTGGACAGCTAAACGAAGAGAAGAGCAATGTGATTTGGATTGTTCATGCACTGACGGCTAATAGTAATCCATTGGAATGGTGGCCTGGTATAGTCGGGCCTGGAAAAGCTATCGATCCTGCGGTGTACTTCATCGTATGCGCCAATAGCTTGGGTTCGCCGTATGGCAGTACTCATCCACTATCTATAAATCACGAAAGTGGAAAACCTTATTTTCATGATTTTCCTCTGATTACTAATCGAGATATAGCTTATGGATTTGAAGCGTTAGCTACTTACTTAGATATACCACAAGTTAAACTACTCGTCGGGGCATCTTTAGGAGGTCAACAAGCTTTAGAGTGGTCGATCATTAACTCTAACCGCTTCGATAGCTTATTTCTCTTGGCCACTAATGCTCGGCATTCACCTTGGGGTATTGCTTTTAATGAGAGTCAACGACTAGCAATAAGAGCAGATGCTACATGGCGCAACTCAACAGTAGATGCTGGAAGACAAGGGTTAAAAGCTGCAAGATCTATTGCCTTATTGAGTTATCGTTCTGCAATAGGTTATAATACTTCGCAGCGTGACGAAGATGACACAATCGACTCATTCAAAGTATTATCGTATCAAAACTACCAAGGTGAAAAACTGATACTTCGCTTTAATGCATTTTCATATTGGGTATTATCAAAAGCTATGGACGCTCATAATGTGGGACGCAATCGAGGTGGGTTACAGAATGCTTTAGCAAAAATTAAAGCTAAGACATTTGTACTAGGAATCACTACTGATTTGTTATTTCCGATCAGTGAGCAACAGTTTTTAGCTGATAATATCGCTAATGCTCAATTTTTTGAAGTAGAGTCAGCCCTCGGACATGATGGATTTCTGACTGAGGATCATAAAATCAGTCTTATTATTGCTAAGATTTTATCCCTATAGAGAAATGATACTACTTGATGATATATGGATATTTGATATCACATAATATTAGCCCATTGGCAGGAACGCTCCAGTTATGAGTGAGGCGTGTTTGGTTATCTAGCGCATTATTGAGTTCGTACAAAGAGATTTTTTTTCTACACACATTGATACTCATACCTATGATCATTCTTATCATACCTCGCAAGAATCTGTCTGCGGTTACTTTATAGATTAACTGTTCGCCTTCGGCATACCAATAACTTTCTTTGATGATACAGTTCATCGTCATATTGTCAGAGTGTAGTTTGCAAAACGGCGCAAACGCTTTGTAACTCTTCAATAAAATAGCTACTTCATTGAGTTTTTCTAAGCTCAAGTCCCCAAAATTATAATAATACGAGTTGACCAAAAATGGATTTTTGGATTGATGAATGTAATATTTGTACGATCGCTCCGTTGCATCAAACCTAGCGTGCGCATCGGGCATGACTTTAGTAATAGATTGGATACTGATAGCATCGGGTAGCATGATATTGGCTTTATACTTGAGCTTTCCTATATCTACACCTTTTGGGAGATCTACATGTGCTACATAGTCTATGGCATGCACACCCGTATCAGTTCTACCACACCCTGTGGTACTGATAGGTGTCTGTAGCACAAGAGCAAAAGCTGCATCTAGTGTTCCTTGTATGGTTTTGGTGCCTTCATGTGGTTGTGTCTGCCATCCGTTGTAGCCTGTGCCGTTGTAGGATAGTATGACGAAGTATCGATCTAGCGTTATCACGAGTAAGGATTAAGAATAGATTGTTAAAAAATTATTTATTAAATAAAAAAAGGTGGCTGATTTGCACCAGCCACCTTGATATCATTAATATTATGAAATATTATTTCTGAACAACAATTTTTCTAGTTGCAACTCCTTCTTTAGTGTTAACTAAAACTGAGTATGAACCATTAGCTAGAGAAGAAACATCCATTCTAAGTCTGTCTTCTTTAACGTTGCTGAATGTTTTAGAGGCAACTTTCTTACCATCCATAGCTACAATCTCTACAGTTACATCTGCACTGTTAGCCAATACTACATCTACAAATAGATCTTTTGTAGCAGGGTTAGGGAATGTAGAGATGTTTAATTTATCAGTTACATCAAACGTAGAGTTTGTACCTCTAATTTTTAACTCTAGGAACATTGTAGTAGAAGATGGACCATTACCGATACTTCTAAGGTTTCTATCATCCTTGTCACCATCTATACCTGCTACACCAAACAATGAACCTGCATTTCTATTAGAATCTAATGAGTCTAATGCGAAGTTTACCGGCGTAAAGTTAGTACTTCTATCAAAAGCAGAGAATGTTCTAGCTGTATAACCTAGGAATTGGTATTGTTCTGCACCTTCATCAAGTGGTTCAGCACTTGCTGTCACTACATAAGAAGTGTTTGACTTAAGTGGAACTACTTTGCTGTCATCTGCATTTCCGTCAGCATCTAATCCAAATATTGGAATTGCGACGTTTCTGATATTTGTAATTACAGCATCTAAAAATATTGCATTTGTACCTACTTTGATCCTCTCACTTGGTTGAGATTGGCTATCACCATCTTCGTCAATCCATTCATATAAATCTACACTTACAAAACCTGTTTCACTTATTAGTTCAAAAGCATTTGCCAAACCGAATCTTACTGAATCTGCCACAAAATTTGTACCGTCTTTTACATGGTAGATATTAGCACCAGTATAGTATATTTGATCCGCCCCTATCGTCCATGGAGACAATGAGTAATTCATGTAATTAGCAGGATTTACTACTGACTCAGGGAGCAAGTTAGCATAAGTGTTTTCTGTGACTTCAAACTGGAAGCCTACAGTATTGTTAGCACCCGTAGCCTCTTCTGTAGAAGAGATACTATATGAACCATTATAACTACCTACTTTATTAGGAAGTTCTAAAAGCGCAGGGAAAAGTCTGTTTTCAACTGTTTCTCTAGGTGCTACACTACCATAGCTTAGAGATGCTGTTGAAAACACAGAGTTGTTGTCTGCAGGGTCAGTGATGTTAACTGTAAGCCTGACATTAGATGCACCACTGTTACCGATGTTAGATATATCTGCTAGCACTGGCATAGGAAGTACTTGGCTTGAAGGCGTTCTCAACTGAGGAGCTGCTACATAAAAGTTAGTATTAACTTGGACATCTGTGATTGCTTCGTTTTTAACGATAACATCATCTACCATCCAATAGTAATAGTTACCTACATGGTCAAATTTGATTCTTAAGCTTTGGACACCTTCGTAACCAATTAAAGCTAATGCTACTCTTTCGCAAGCTATTGCTGGACCATTGATTACAGCTGAAGTGTTAACTACGTTAGTATCTGGCCAAGTTTGTCCTCCATCTTTACTGATCAATACTCTGTACGCACTGTTAGTGAAGTGTCTGTAAGATTGTACGTATTCTACTACGATACCTACTACAGCAACACCACTTAGATCGATAACTGGTGAGATGATACCACCACTACATGGACTAGGACATGGACCATCGCCAAATGCTCCTGCGACACCACCATTGTCTAAAAAGTCGGCATTAAATTCGATAACTCCATCACAAGCACTCGGTGCACAACTTTGAACTCCGCCATACGCTCCTTTTGAACTGTTACCGTCAGAGTTCCAATCCCAAGTGTTTTCTTTCTCAACGATCCAGTCGTTAAGTCCACCTTTGAAGTCTCCTTGACCGGCTACGTTGCCCCATACTACTGTAGGTCCATAAACAGCTGACGATTTACACGAATTTCTAAGTGTAATGTTTACACCACCAGAGATGATGTCTGCTCTGATCTTTTGACAGTCAGCATAAGACACCATAAATGTAGGTATTGTAACATTAGCACCCACAGTACCCGCTGCCATAGCAAAAGGTGGTTGCATAGAGTTAGCAACATTGTTACATACAATTGCAACGATTGCGCCTGCAATCTGAACATTTAATACTTTGTTGCTAAAACCACAAGTACCTCTGTCCACAAAACCAATCAAGCCTGTTACTGTATTTGTGATTTCACTACACCCTTCAAAAGGTCTTACAGTACCATCAGAGGCAAAAGCTGCATTTCCTGTGATAGGTGTATTACTAGTACTACCAAAGGCAGCTCTAACTACGGCATAATCGCCTGCAATACCTGAAGGCGAGTTGATGGTAATGGTATTAATGTTTTGAGCAGACATAGAGAATGACGCTCCTAACAAAAATACTAAAAATAAATTTTTTGTAAAATTACTAAGCATACTTAAATTTTTTTGTTTGGTAAAATATTAGTTAAATCTTATAAGTGAAAAGCATTTTAAACATGTTTTTCACATAATCTGTCTTTTAACAAGGGTAAAATTATAAAATATTTGATAATTCAAATGTCTTACAGGATACAAATTTACAATATTTTTTCAAATAACTCAATTTTTAAGCCTTTTTTTTTAAAATTATTACTTTTTAAGATCTCTTTTGCTAAAGATTTGCGATCTATTTGCACTACACCTGGTTTTTCACAAACTTGACCACCACCTGCGTTACAGATTTGGGCAATTATGCTCAAAGGCATTTTTTTGAGATAGCAAAGCGTCAATATACTCAGTACAGTGTCGCCTGCTCCACATACATCCGCTATGTTTCTAGGTGATGTAGTATATAAACCGTTATCTGTACTCGTTGCTGTATAAATCCCTTCACTGCCTAGCGTTACAAAGCTGACTGTATTGTTGAGTTCATGACGCATGGCTTTTTCTAAGGCTTGGATTTCTGGTAGGTTATTGCTTTTGATATTGCCAGCTATCGAGCTACATGCTTCTATTATTTCTTTTTTGTTGGGCTTGATGACGGTACAGCCTTTGTAAGCAAAAAAATTTTTGATTTTAGGATCTACAAAGGTTGGTATATCTTTGGCGTTAGACATTGTTATTATTTCTGAGATTAGAGGAGCGGTGAGGAATCCTTTATTGTAATCTTGGAGTATGATGGCATCGACTTTTGCGGTTTTAATTTGATTTGTCAATACTTCTATTATATTATTACCTACAGCTTCAGATACATCGTGCGTAGATTCATGATCTATACGCAGAAGGTGTTGGTTTTGTGCCAGAATTCTAGTTTTGACGGTTGTTTTTCTGGTAGGGTCTTTTATCAATCGATAATCTATCTGTGGATACCTATTATATAAGACCTCTAAGTTGTTACTTTCGTCATCATTACCTGATAGACTGATGATACTTACGTGCGCTCCTAGTGCTAGTAGGTTGAGTGCCACATTTGCAGCACCACCGAGTCTATCTTCCGCTTGTTGGAGCTCGACCACAGGTATCGGCGCCTCAGGCGATATACGTGTGACTTTGCCATACTGATACCTATCTATCATTACATCTCCCAATACTAGTATGTGCAAATCATCAAAATTCGGTAGTAACATATTGTACGGTTTTTTTTAAAAAATTAATCTATCTTATAATACCTAGATGATAAGATGAATGTGCAAAATTACATTGAAATTTTTAATTATTTGAGTTTTGCTTTGCAATACCGCATTTATAGGTCTTTATCGTAGTATTATACAATAGGTGTAGTGACGGTATAGCGTGTCATTTTTTACTATAATTATATATTCTTTTTTGTGTTAAACGCACTTGAAAGGATTATATCATTATAGATGGCCTCTGTAGCACCTTCGTTTTTGACAAAAAATTCTTTTAGAGCTTGCTTTGTGTGCTTCACTTTTTGATTGTCTTGCTCATAATTGTTTATAACTGCCATTAATTCCTGACAGGTATTGATACTAAATCCTGCTCCTATAGCTATCAAGTCGTAAGCTTCTTTAAACTTGGTGTGGTTAGGCCCAAATAGTACTGGAATACCAAATACAGCGGGCTCTAAAATATTATGAATACTCACGCCGAATCCTCCACCTACGTAGGCATATTTGGCTGTTTTGTACAGTCCGCCTAGCATTCCTATATTGTCTATAACCAATATGTCATGCAGCAATTCATCATCTGAGTAGCAGTCAAAGCTTCTTTTTATCGATTTAGTGATCTTGCGTATGTGATCTTCACCGATATTGTGAGGTGCGATGATGTGAACAAAATCTGTCTGCTCATTTATAAAGTCCGAGAGGATAGCCATGTCTTCGGGCCATACGCTGCCATATATAATGACGGTTTTGTCTTTGCAGTATTCGTAGATGTCATCATTTATAATAGTGGAGTACGAGCGATTGACGACTCGGTCTATTCGTGGATCTCCTACTATGTGATAATTGGTTATGTCATGATCTGCCAGCACACTTGCCGAGGATTCATTCTGTATATAAAGCATATCATACTTGCTTAGGTACTTTGCAAAGTGGCTAAATGGAAATCGGAAGAAGTAATTTTCATTTCTAAAAACTCCAGCTATAAGATAAAGAGGTATTTTTTGTTCCTGAATTTCTTGGATAAGATTCCACCAAAATTCATATTTTACAAATACGACAATATCAGGTTTTATTTTTTGTATAAGTTGGCGGGCATTGGATACAAAATCAGTGGGCAAATATATAATTTCATCTACTTTGTCATAGTTTTTGGCTATTTCATATCCTGAGGATGAAAAAAAACTCAATATTATATATACGTCGGGATGATGTATATAGACTTTTTCGATCAACATCCTGCCTTGCTCAAACTCTCCTAGAGAAGCACAATGAATCCAAAAAGTCTTTTTATTCTTTGTGTCCAGTTTTTCGAGCTTTTGCCACGTCTGCTGTCTACCTCGGTGTAGTAGAGACAGTTTGGGCACAAATACCCTGAACAGCTCTATGTATATATGACCGAGCGATAAACCGAGGTTGTATATATAGTGACCTAAACTTTTCAAATCTTTTAAACTTAATTAATAATAAACATCCGACTCTCCATTATTATAAAACGGTATCGTCCACATCAATCGCAATCCTACTATCAAATCCATCTTAGACTTGACAGGTTCTAACCCCGTGTCAAAGTTGATTTTACGGACACTCGAGGTGAATCCTTGTGTAAAATCCAAGCACAACTCAAAATTTAACCTTCGGTCAGCGCTGAGGTGCTTGTATGAAACGGTCTCTTTGAGTGCAAACCCTCTGTGGAGCCTGTCATAACCTACCGATCTGCCTGCTCTGATCTGGCCTAGTGAGTTGCGCTCATCCACAAACCTGATATTGTGCTGCAAGATACCAAAGTGCAACGAAGCCTTTATCCCTGATCTGCTGACCCTACTGGTAGGAAACAATTTGCCTATACCCACACCTGCAAATAGTGCTCTAGCCCTAAGCAATACATCAGCGGTCTGCGCATCATCACCTAGCAAGTAGCCTTGTGGAGTTCTAAATGGTGCTAAGACATCCTGTTGCACATTGTCACTAAAATAGTATATAAACTGTCCACTAAATATCAGATTACTAGCTGTGATGTACTCACCATCTAACCCAAAATTTAAATATCTACCATATCGTTGAGACAGATCTCCAAGGGGACTAGCAACGCCAAGCCCTATGTTAAACGCAACGATAGAACCATCCTTTGGTTTGTCATTTTGACCTTGTGCTTGTGTATTGCCCGTAAGGGAATAAAGCAAAAAAAGACTAAAAATATACTTGATATAAAATTTCACAATGAAGATGGATTTATTTCTTAATAAAGATAGGGTGTTTTGGGTTATCCCAAAATCAATTTTGTGTATTGCGATAGGTTAGTGCGAATATCGGACATATAAAACTCCGCAAATTTTACGATCGGAAAAACTCCCATGTCTTCCGCATATATATATATATGATTGACTTTAAAATGAATATTGTTGACGTAAGTACTAACGCTATATTTACCATTGCTGTTTTTGGCTAAATATAAACACATTTTTGGATAGCTAACAAAATTAAAGGAAATCAAGTCGGGACTGATGATTTCAAATTCATACCCATAAGCCAGTTTACTTTGGATATAGTTAAGTGCTTGAAACTCTTGATTGCCTTGATCATCAAATCTTACCCATTTTATTTTTATAGGATCGGATAGGTTTATCTGATTATTAGCCGTTTTATTGAGTTCATACACTACAGTATTGTGGTTTTGATTGCGCTGTATATAGAAAAGCAAGTTTTCATAGGGCAATATCACTGGATAGTCATCGGGAAGTCCATCTGAACCAGCAATGATGCAATCTCGCTGATTTATCTCGTTTAAAAACATGTTACTATGATTATTTACTAAATTAATACAAAATTACATATTTTTAAATTTCTAGCCTATTTTAATATCAATAAATAGTAATAATTTTCTCCCGACTAACTATTATTGATAATAATCAATCATGAACCAAGATTAGCCTTGTACAGGTTTGAGGTATTAAATACTACTATATGCGCTTTGTGTTTTTTGTTAAAATAAGATTTCATTTCAATATCAACCCAACCTAAACTTAGCAATAAAGTTTGAAAACGGATATATTCCTCTGCAAGCCCTAATTAATTGATTAATAGACAGATCCAAAAAAAATAAATGAATAAAAAGATATACCAAATCAAAACAATAATTTATCTTTGCTTTAGAATTTGTGAGTGGTATTATTCTATTAGATTATCCATGAGAAATAACCCTTTCTAACCACAAGCTATCTCATTAGATTCTACCATATTTTTAATTAGCTTTTTTCTGCGGTTTTAGGCTCACGCAAGTTCAGTGTGTAGTTATAGATGGTCTGAGCGGATGATTTGTAGCTAGGGATTGTGTAAGTGATGATGTGATGTTATATATTGTTATAGTACTTTGTATATGAGTTAGTAAAGTCAGCACAGAAGAGGTAATATTTTATTTAGTTTTAGTATATAAAAGTGATGCTCTCAAAAAAAAAAGAAGACCCGCTGTCGCATAGCGTCAGACGAGCCCTCACTATATCCAGCCAGATATAGTGATAAAGGTAAGGTTTTTTATTCAGATAAAGCGCACACTCGGCGGTAATATTTTTTACAGATAAGGATATCTGCCGTCGAGCTTGAGAAAAGTCGTGTGTACTACAGTGTACACCATGTGATAGGGCACCTTCGCTAGTGCAGAACTAATAGGCAGCGTGGATAGTATCATCAGCAACCAGGCTGTGGGATTCAGACCTAGCTCAGCAGTCCAGTTTTCACCCTTCGAGACCACCAAGCAGAGAAGTGTTAAGGGGAAATTATCTTATTTTTTAAATTTTATAAATATATAGTAGAATGAGAAATTTTAAATTATTATTTATCACTTCTATCCTTTCACTTGCATTTTATTCTTGCTCAAGTGATGATAAACTTGAAAACCAAGACAAGCATTTAGGGACTAAACTTAGCATGTATGATCAAATAGGTTTTCATTACAATAATGCTTTGGATTTTTTAGCATCGAAAATTCGTCCAGAAATTGCTCCAAATATTCAAAAATATAAATTTGTAAATGAATATTTTTAATTTTAATAATAATGAAAATTTTAAATTTAATCCTAATTAGTTTTATCTATACATCCTCTTTATTTTCTCAAGAGTCGAAAGATTTTGAAGGAATTATAAAGTACCTTGATTACAATTCGCATTCTAATAAAAGTGATACTATAATATACTATATAAAAAAGAGATATATCCGTCAACAAAATTTAAATAGTGATGGACTTGTTAGCAATATCTATATAAATCTAGAAGATGTACCAAACAAAACGATTATAACTTTTAACGATAAAAGAAATCACCTTGTTTCAATTGCAAAAGATGAAGGACTACATTTCTTATCATCAATTGATACTACAACTAAGATAGATGTACTAGGTTTTGCTTTAAAACAAAAAATTATTAAGTATGACAAAAGTTATATAAGTAATGATTATTATTACACACAAATGGAAAACAAGATATTTTATACTGACTCTATAGCTTTTAACCCACCTAAGAGTTATAATATGTTCAATAATATATTTCATAATGGAACAGGAAAAATTGCATTATATATTGAGACTAATGTTTATTCTGATATGCCAATTGGTTATAAAAATATGCTTGGACCTAGTAAACTAAGAGCTATTGAAGTCAGTATAATGAAAAATCCAGATGAGTTAGTAAAGTTCTCATCAATTGAATAAGTAGATACCTGCTAGGCGTAAGTTGCACTTACGCTTTTGCGCGTTCAAATTTTTAATTTGCGTTTACTATCGCTTTATGATCGTACATTACACATGCTAATTACAAATTTACAGATGGGTTGATGCGAGTAAATCTTACGGTTAGCAGAACAATCAATGAAAAAGATGAATTTTATTGACCTATTGGCATCACATACTTGCAGAATGTCCTGAAGATATCCAAGCTTAGTGAGGATGTTAAGTTTACTAGGTTGATCTATTGAAAATACTTCAGAAAGATGACTTCTTTTTCGGTCAACGGTCTGAACCAACCTCTTTTTAGATCTTTTTTGGTTAGGTTACCCATAGAGAGTCGATCTGATTTTATGATTTCTAATCCCAATGATGTTAGATACCTTCTGAGCGATGTGGTATCTAACGAATGGTAGGAAATCATCAGTTCATTGTTATTAAGAATACTCTCCGCTTCATTAGCATCTTCTTTTTCTGTGGCGTCCTTAGAGAGTAGTCGTACACTATCTAGCATGACTTTTCCGTATTTTGCTGGAATACCTTTGGTAAGTTTTGCGAGTTGTTTTGTGTCTATGGATTTGTCCAAGGTGATATGGTAGATCGCTTTGGTTTTGTAGCTGTTTTTTTCTATTTTTTGGAGCAATTCTACATCATTGGTCATGATAAGTACGCCAAGTTCCGCAGCGCCCATAGAGATAAATGGTTTTAAATCCTTTTGTGGTATGTCTATGAGGTATTCGCTGATTGGTCGTGATTCAACTCCATCTACTATGTCTGTAGCGCTATTTTTTGGCTTATTGATGAGGAAGTAAACGTAATTTTTCTTTTGG
>Ga0335395_10000280_pt1 | contig 32392 bp, 30 predicted proteins | sample MAT02_FD_205744 | JGI IMG/M metagenome (GOLD analysis project Ga0335395, IMG submission 205744) | Freshwater microbial communities from Lake Fryxell liftoff mats and glacier meltwater in Antarctica - MAT-02 (spades assembly) (version 2) ... | reverse complement strand
CGTGATTTCTCGTTAGTAAACGCAAAATTTCGTAGAAACCCGGTTTCTAGCCTCCCATGAGAAGCCCTGAAACTATCCAAACTTTAGGCACTGATTATGTGCAGAAGTTGCAACAAACTTTCATTCAAGCAAATAACAACAATGCTGTGAAGACTCGCCAAGCTGTGGAAAAGCACGTTGAAACGCTGCAAAAGGCCTTGGAGGCGATCGCCGAAAACGCGAAAATTCCGATGCAGGTTTACGATGGCGATGGTAAGCGGATTGCGAGTCACGAACCGAAGTAGGGCGTTGAAGTGTGTTGAAGTGCGATCGTCCTGGCTCAGCTTAATATCGGGCACGTCCTGTTTGTGGGGATGTTAGGTTGAGCTTGTCTGGCTAAACTAGGTGTAGGAGTAGTTAGTCATCAAAAGTTTGGCTGTGATTCCGATTTGGGTTGTTAGGGAAAACAAGGAAGGAATTGGCTATGGCACGAAATGAGGCGTATCGGGAAGCAGAGCGGCGTATTGAAAAGGCACGGCAAGAGGGTGCCGGAAAGCTCGATCTCAGCAGTATCGGACTGACGGAAGTGCCAGAGTCGATCGCCTCCCTCACCCAGTTGAAATTGCTTGATCTCTCCAACAACTACCTGACGGAAGTGCCAGAGTCGATCGCATCTCTCACTCAGTTGCAACAGCTTTTCCTCTCCAACAACCAACTGACGGAAGTGCCAGAGTCGATCGCATCCCTTACGCAGTTGCAAGAACTTATCCTCTCCAACAACCAACTGAGGTCACTGCCAGAGTCGATCGTATCCCTCACCAAGTTGCAAGAACTTATCCTCTCCAACAACCAACTGAGGTCACTGCCAGAGTCGATCGTATCCCTCACCCAGTTGCAACGGCTTTTCCTCTCCAACAACCAACTGACGGAAGTGCCAGAGTCGATCGCATCTCTCACTCAGTTGCAAGTGCTTTACCTCTCCAACAACCAACTGACGGAAGTGCCAGAGTCGATCGCATCTCTCACCCAGTTGCAAGAGCTTTACCTCTCCTACAACCAACTGAGGTCACTGCCAGAGTCGATCGCATCTCTCACCCAGTTGCAAGTGCTTGACCTCTCCAACAACCAACTGAGGTCACTGCCAGAGTCGATCGCATCTCTCACCCAGTTGCAAGAGCTTTACCTCTCCTACAACCAACTGAGGTCACTGCCAGAGTCGATCGCATCTCTCACCCAGTTGCAAGTGCTTGACCTCTCCAACAACCAACTGACGGAAGTGCCAGAGTCGATCGCATCTCTCACCCAGTTGCAAGTGCTTTTCCTCGACAACAACCGACTGACGGAAGTGCCAGAGTCGATCGTATCCCTCACCCAGTTGCAACAGCTTTACCTCTCCTACAACCAACTGACGGAAGTGCCAGAGTCGATCGCCTCCCTCACCCACTTGCAATTGCTTGACCTCACGAACAATGCACTGAGGTCACTACCAAAGTCGATCGCATCCCTTACCCAGTTGCAAGTGCTTAGCCTCGACGGCAACCCTCTCAACCCCCACCTCGCTGCCGCATACGAACAAGGCACGGAAGCCGTCTTGCAATACCTGCGGGCAACAGCAGAAGCACAGGTGACGCTGAATGAAGCCAAGCTGATCCTAGTTGGAGAGGGTGAAGTTGGCAAAAGTTGTCTGTTGGGCGCATTGCGGGGAGATCAATGGGTGGAAGGTCGCCCCACCACTCACGGGATTGAGATTAAACCAGTCACTGTCACCCATAGCGACACAGAAATCACGCTAAATGGTTGGGATTTTGGCGGCCAACGGGTTTATCGACCCACGCACCAGTTGTTTTTCAGTGCTCCAGCCGTTTATCTGGTGGTGTGGAAGCCACGGGAGGGCCCCCAGCAGGGCTTTGTCAGAGAGTGGATTACGCTGATCAAGCATCGACAACCGGAGGCGAAGGTGCTGGTAGTCGCCACCCACGGCGGCCCCGGACAGCGACAGCCTGATATTGACAGACAGGAGATTCTGGATAGATTCGGCAGCGATATGGTGCTTGGTTTCTTCTACGTAGACAGCAAACCTACCAACGATACGAATTGCACCGGACTTGCAGACTTAAAAGCAGTTATTGCTAGTGTCGCCGCCTCTCTTCCCGAAATGGGGCGAACCGTTCCCGCCAAGTGGCAGCGAGTCCGGGAAATCTTGCAAACCAACAACAAAGCCTATCTACCCTACGATGATGTGATTGCCCTCTGCGCCCAACAGGGAATCGATGAGGAGCAAGCAGAACTATTTCTTCGGATCTCCCATACATTAGGGCATTTCATCCATTACGATTACGACCCCATCCTGCGCGATATCGTCATCCTCAAACCCGACTGGCTGGCAAAGGCGATCAGCTTCGTGCTAGACGATCGAATGACCCGCCAACGCAACGGTTTAGTTGAATTTGACCATCTCAGTCAGTTATGGAGTCATCCCCCAGTTGCCGATGAGGAAGGCTACCCACCAGAACTGCATCCCATCTTTATAAAGCTGATGGAGCGGTTCGATTTATCCTATCGAGTAGTGTTAGATCCGGCTAAAACCAGCAATACCAGCCTGATTGCTCAACTTGTACCGGATATCCGCCCGCAATCAAAATTAACTGCCAACTGGGGAGAACAACCAGAACCTGGAGACAGACAACAGGTACAAATCTGTCGCATTGTAGATAATCGGGGACAGTTTGCAGTAGCAGAAGGGTTGTTTTACCAGTTGATTGTCCGCTTGCACAAATACTCGCTGGGTCGATTCAATTACGAAAATAGCATCCACTGGCAACGAGGTTTGATGTTGGACAACGACTACAACGGTCGGGCATTACTAGAATATATTGATACCGATGTAAAAATCACAGTGCGGGCTGCTTATCCAGAAAGATTTCTGTCTTATCTCACCCAAGAGATTAAATCGTTAGTCGAGAATTTCTGGGAAGGATTGCGTTGTAACGTGATGGTTCCTTGCATTATGCCTTGCGGCATGAATGAACCTGGAAACGGACTATTTGAAGTAGAGAAACTTATTGAGAGCAAAAAGAAAAATCGTGATGACTTTCCCTGTCCCATTTCTGGCTGTGGTGAATGGCAGAATATCGATCGCTTGTTGAATAATGCGCCGACCGCTCAACCTCTTGCTCAGATATTGTTGACAGAGAAACTCACAGATGTGCAGGATACATTACAAGTCATTCGCCAAGAACTGTCCGCCAAAGATGGGCGAGATCAAGAACGATACGACCAACTGACAAAAAAACAGCTTGCTACTATGAGCCTGGTCGATCAGCAGTTTGCAGATACGATGAAGATGCTCACCGATGAAGCTAAAGATGGGCCGCGCCTGTTCAGTTTTAAGCCTATGAAAACTGGGTTTTTAGATCCGCCCAAGTGGACGCATACTAAGTTTCAAATCACCCTCTGGTGCGAACATTCTCGTCTACCCCTACCCGTATTAAATCCTAACGACAAGCAGAAGGGAGTTTATGAATTTACTATACGAAATGAGCAGTTCGCAAAAGTAGTCCCCTATTTGAAAATCGTGACGGGAATTCTCAGCCTAGTTTTACCTGTCGCCGCCTCAGCCACCAAGCTAATTTTAGATGAAACCGCCTACAAAGTCATTGAAGAACAACTTGATTTAGGACAAAAAAGCATCGAGTCTATCTCAAAAGGCAGCGATTTAGCTATTGATTCATCTAATAACAGCGATGCGCCTGATTTTGCACAGGGCGAAGCAATCCGCGGCCAAGGCTCGATTTTACGAGAATTACACGCCCTTTTGAAAGAAAAAGATCCGAGTTTTGGTGGTCTAGTGCGAGTGCAGAACCAACGCCGCGAATTTCTGTGGGTTCATCCAGATTTTGTGGATGAGTATTAATTTCGGAATCGGCGACTGAAATCGCTAGTTATTGTAGGGTGCGTCAGGGCTAAATGTGACGACCACAGACTAAACATTTTTCCCCTGACGCACCCTACGGTTAGTTAGCTATTTGGTAAGGTGCGTCGCTATTAGATTGTCGCTCTTTGTTGAGGATTGTCGATCGCCACACACCATACAACTACGATTAGAAACGATCTTACTTACTTGCTTGCTGTTTCCAATACTGACAGGCGGCATAGGCCAAGGTGACAGCGCCGGTCACAATGGCGGCTTCATCCACCTCAAACTGCGGGTGATGGAGGGGATAGTTGGGTTTGTCAGCCAGTCCCACTCCCAAGCGAAACATGGTTCCCGGCGCGTGTTCTAGGTACATCGAAAAATCTTCCGCGCCGAGGGATGGTTCTGGTAAAATTTGGACGCGCGATCGCCCTAAAGCTTCTAAAGCCACACTTTCGACTAATTGCGTCAGTTTAGGATCATTTTGGACTCCGGGCACGCCGCGCTTGTAGGTGAGTTCGTATTTAGCGCCGTAAGTCGCGCAGACGCTGGAAACAATTTGTTCGATCCAAGCGGGTAGTTTTTCGTGGGTTTCGGGATGCAGCGATCGCACGGTTCCTAATAATTTTACTCGATCGGCAATCACGTTTGGTGCACGTCCGCCGCTAATTTGCCCGATCGTCAAAACCACAGGCCTCAAAGGATTTTGCGTGCGGCTAATTGCCTGCTGCAAACTGGTAATTATCTGAGAAGCAATCCAAATTGCATCGATCGCCTCGTGGGGGCGCGCACCGTGCCCAGATTCGCCCATCACAATCAATTCTAGGTCATCCGCCGCCGCCGTCAGTGCCCCGTGGCGGATACCGATACAACCGCCCGGAATCGTCGGAAAAACGTGCAATCCGAGGATGGCATCAACATCTTGCATCGCCCCATCTTGAATCATCCAGCGAGCACCTTGAGCAATCTCTTCCGCCGGCTGAAACAAGAAACGGACGTTACCAGAAAATTTTTCTTTTAACTCAGACAATATCATCGCTGCGCCCAAACCGACCGTAGTGTGGATATCGTGGCCACAGGCGTGCATCACTCCCTCGTTGCGGGAGGAAAATTCTAAGTTAGTGCGTTCTTGAATTGGCAAAGCGTCCATATCGGTGCGAATTGCCAGCCACCGGGACTCGCTGCTGTTAACTTTGAGTTCGCCGAGGACTCCGGTTTTGCCGATTCCTTCCGTGGCGCGGACTCCGCTGGAAGCCAGAACACCGGCTACATAGGCGGCGGTTTGATATTCTTGGCCGCTGAGTTCGGGGTGCGAGTGGATGTGGCGGCGAATTTCGATTAAGCGGGGGGCGAGGGTGGTGGCTAGTTCTTGGATGCGGGCAAGAAGCATGAATTTTGTTGGGAGAGCTTTAATTTACTAGGGTAACGCAAATGCTTGGGTGTGACACTGAAGATTTTTTTTACCGCAGAGGGCGCAGAGAGAAGAGGGAAAAGAGAGTTAGGTAGAGATGGGGAATAAGAGTCTATATTAGACCTATTGCAAAATAACTAGGACGGGCAAGATGCCCGTTCCACAAAAAACATTTTTTCTTGTGGAACAGGCATCTTGCCTGTTACAAAATTTGATTAAAATGAATTTTGCAAGAGGTCTATTGTAGGTTTGAATGCGGTTTTTTAGTTGAGAATATTTTGTATGATTAGTTTTGGATTGTGGAATTTGTTTATTATCATTACAATCGCTTTGTTGCTAAATCGTAATTTGCGATTAGACTGCGACCGAAAAGCATGGCAAGATTTTTTGTTTTTCAAACATCCTTCTATCCAAAAGTTGAGTCATTTTTTTTCTCGACCTATCGTTAATTTTATTTGCCAAGCAGTGCTTGTATTAATTCTCACCAGGTTTCTGTGTTATGCAGGTTGGTTGGTTTACGATTTGACTCATCGATCCGATCCGCCTTACTGGGATTTTAAGTGGTTTTATGTGGCGAGTAAATTAGCTCATCAGCATTTGAGTCCTTTTAATTTCAAAATATTTAACAAAGGTTTCTGTAGCATCACCAATGTGTGTGGGTTAATTCCATCTTTTGTTTATCCACCTAATGTCATTCCTCTGATCTGGTTTCTTGGTTATTTTCCGATGAAGGCTGCATTCAACTTTTGGATTGTACTGCACCTTGTTTGCCACAGGCGTTGTTTTATGGGGAGCGAATATCCTGTTAGAGTGGAAGTCACGAGCTTTTAGGACTATTTGCAGTATATCAGTGGTATTTCTCTATGGTTTTGTCTTCGATCTACAAGTCGGCAATGTGGCAACTTTTATTGCTGTTCTGCTGTTATGGATGTTTATCTTAGCTCGAAACAATCTGGATTTACCCGCAGGAATTTTATTAGGAATTGCTCTGTTTAAACCGACATTAGTTATATTGTTTATTCCCTATTTTTTGATAAAAAAACGGTTTTATCTAGTTTTTGTATCGATAATTACGGCGATTTGTCTAGCACTGACTGGTTTGGCTATATCGGGTAATTCTGTAACAGGGTTTCTACAAGATTCTATTAGTGGATTTCCACTCTGGCTGAACGATCCATCGAATAATCCTTATATTTCGATGAGTCGCATTGACTTAAGAGTTATGGGGCCGAGATTTTTTCCCGATAGTCCATTTGTGGCTAAGCTATTCTCTGACTTAATTATTGTACTGTTAGTTGGTTTAGTCAGTTGGTATTTTTATAGAAAACAATCTCGCACTGCTTGGTCAAAAAATATTGATTTATCTGAAATGGTGTTAGTTTCCTGTTTGAGTATTGGAATCAACTATTCTCAGCCAACGAGTTCTGTGATGCTAGCATCGGCGGTAGTCTTTTTGCTCAACGACTTGTATTTTCAGATTAAATATTGTGTCTTTTCTGGCAAAAGAATGTCTATTTGGTTATTGGGAGTTTGCTGTCTTTTGATGCAAACCGCAGTGATTTATGGCGGGTTGTTGGGGTTTTTCGGCAAGCGCTGGAACTGGAAGGGTGGGGAATTGCCTTATTTGTTGAAAGTAACTGTTTTTTCACTACCTAGTTATGCCATTTTAGGGATTACTTTGAGTGTTTTAGTTTTAGCAATTACATCTATTGATCAAAAACAGGTTGGTGAATTTGACCGATCGTAAATGATATTACTCGTTGCTGTCGATTTTCTGTTTTATTTAATAGACCTCTTGCAAAATTCATTTTAATCAAATTTTGTAACAGGCAAGATGCCTGTTCCACAAGAAAAAATGTTTTTTGTGGAACGGGCATCTTGCCCGTCCTAGTTATTTTTTGCAAGAGGTCTAATGGTTAATTTGGCTTCCCTCACCCGATCGCCCATTTTCCCTGTTATCGTCACAGTTCCGCGTCGCAGCGCTCTAAATGTGCCCGGTTGCGTACCTATATGATGAAAAGTGCGATCGAGTAACGGTGTCGGATTGGGAGGTTTGGTTGGCGCATTAGGCTGATATTGCTGATAGTCGGGAGTCCGAAATCCAAAAGATAAAAGATACCGGAGGCAGTAATTTGCCTTGGGAATCAGAGGCGATCATGTCAAAGGTAATGCGATCGCCCACGCGCACAGTTGCAACTTCTGGCTGAATCCGAACATCCCAATCTGGCGGATAAACAAGATTGATTTATTTTGACAATTCATCTGCGTTAATCAATGTTGATCTGCCTTTCATCTGCGATCGATCGCAAATTGATGTAATTCAAGTCTAGTCTCTCTCAATAAAATAGCAATCTCATATTATTCTTGAGAATTGATAAATCGTAATTACCTTGGCGCAATGCAAAAATGGCTTTCGGTGGTGGGAATTGGCGAAGACGGACTTTCGGGATTGAGCCCGATCGCCCTTTCGTTGCTCGATCGATCTAAAATCATTGTCGGGGGCGCGCGCCACCTCGCAATGCTACCAACCGACGACACCCGCGAAAAATTAGTTTGGGCTTCACCCCTGCAAAAAACCATTGACGACATCATCCGCAGGCGCGGAGAATCTGTCTGCGTGCTAGCAAGCGGCGATCCGATGTGTCACGGGATTGGTGTCACGCTATCGCGCCAAATTCCGATTTCGGAAATGATTGTGATTCCCGCAGCATCGGCTTTTAGTCTGGCTTGCGCGCGTTTGGGCTGGGCGCTGGCGGATGTTGAGACTTTCAGTTTAACAAATCGCCCAGTTTCATCGATCGCCCTTGCTTTCTATCCCGGTGCACGCTTGCTGGTCTTGAGTGCCGATCGACATACGCCCGCTCTTGTAGCCCAAATGTTGACACAGCGGGGGTTTGGTAGCAGTTTGATGACCGTGTTCGAGCGGATGGGGTCGGAGGCGGAACGGCGGATCGAGGGGGTTGCAGCGGCTTGGAATGTGGCGGATTTGGCGGATTTGAACGCGATCGCCATTGCCGTTGCAGCCGATCGCGAAACTCTGCTGATTTCCCGCACTTCGGGTTTACCGGATTCTGCCTATCGCCACGATGGACAGTTGACTAAACGGGAGGTTCGAGCCGTTACTCTGTCTGCGTTAGCGCCGATTCCGGGGGAGTTGCTGTGGGATGTGGGCGCTGGCTGCGGCTCGATCGCGATCGAGTGGATGCGGAGTCATCGGAGTTGTCGGGCGATCGCGATCGAACGCCATCCAACTAGACTGGAATACATTGCTGAAAATGCCTCTAATTTGGGTGTTCCCGAACTCAAAATCGTGGCGGGAGACGCACCGGAAGCTTTGGCAAATTTGCCACAACCGGATGCTATTTTCATCGGCGGCGGTGTCACTGCTGAGGCTTTGTTAGAAACTTGTTGGAATGCTTTAGGTGAAGGCGGGCGTTTGGTGGTGAATGCGGTGACGGTTGAGAGCGAATTGAAAGTTTTGCAATGGCATTCTTTGCACGGCGGAGAATTGATTAGAATTGGGATTCAGCGCACTGGGGCGATCGGCTCTTTTCTGGGTTGGAAACCGCTGGCACCGATTACTCAGTGGGCGGTAGTTAAGAGTTGAAAGGCGATCGATATCTTTTCTGGAAAGCTATGATAAATAATATCCTCCAAAATTATAGTGCAATAGGGTTCAGTCAAGCCCGATCCCCCCTTAGCTTGCCCCCTACTCCCCCTTAAAAAGAGGGGGACAAGATTCTTCTCAAAGTCCCCCTTCTTAAGGGGGATTTAGGGGGATCTCCGGGCTATAAACACTGTTAACTAAATCGTATTGAATTATAGTGAGAATAGCAATAAATTTATGGCACAAGTTCAAAACAAGTTAGCGAGTCAGCAGAATATTATTGTACAGACTTTAGCACAGTTGACTCTTGACTATCAAAAGACTAAATCAGAGCGCCAACAAATAATTCATCTTTGTACCGAGGAAGAGTTTTCGTTTTTGGAGGAGCTTGAGTTAGTCACAGTTAGCATTCGCGGTTATGCTAGTCAGATTGAGGCTGGTGCAGGAGTTGAGAATCGCGAGCAAGCGATCGCAGATTTACATCAGCTTAGGGTATTCGATCGTTCTGCGATTGCTCAGTTTTATGCTGAAACGCGATCGGGCTATCTTCAGATGCGCTCGTATATCCGAATGCTAGACTATTTGCGGTTGCTGGTATTGGAGTATTTGCAGATGGAATAGAGTCAGGACTAAGGTCAAGTTGTAGGGTGCGTCAGACTTGAGAATTGGGATTCAGCGGGTTGGTGCGATCGGCTCTTTTCTCGGTTGGAAACCGCTGGCACCGATTACTCAGTGGGTGGCAGTTAAGGGGTAATATCAATTCTGATTTGGATCGGAATTATTTAACCACAGAGTACGCAGAGAACACAGAGGAAGAGATCAGAGAGATGAATCATTCGGGATTACTCGATCGCAATCGAGATGACTACCATCTCTGTGACTCGGTGCATGGGCTTCGTTAGTTTTTCAGTGGTAATAAATTCTTCAGCATTGACGGAGAGTGCGGCCGCAATTTGCAGTGCATCCATTGCGGCTAATCCATAAGTACGAGCAATGCGATCGCCATTTTTCAAAATGTTTTCTAAATCGGTTGCCCAAACCGTTACTGAACTAAAGAAGGCTTCGTAGAATTCTGCTTCTTCGAGTTGTTTGTTATAAAGTGCTTTGGGCAGAGTTTCTAGTTGAACGAACCCACTGGTGGCAAATTGTCGGGTGTCATCGTCTAAGATTTGAGCGGCACGAATGCTGATGGAAGGTTCGCCCCGAAATGCACTAATTAGAACACCTGAATCCAGATAAGTTAGTTTATCAGACACCGTAGCCACCTCGACGATCGGCAATTTCTTGCTCTAACTCCACTTCATTGAGGAGTTTCATACCGTTGGCGATCGCCCGTTGGCGAAGTTTCCACAGGGTTTGACCGAGTTGTGTTTTGGGGGTAAATTCAGGTGAAGATTTGAGCGCTAGAGCTTGGGTAAACTGAAGGACTTTTGCGCGATCGGCGGGGGCAAGTTCGCGCCAGTATTGTAGGAGTATTTTTTCGGGAGGCATGGAAATTTTTTGGGCGTAACTCTATAATTTATTTTACTCTTTTACAATCGATCTGGTCAATGCCATTGGCGATCAAAATCTAGTTTATTCCCAGAGTCTTTGAACAGCATAAGCATCAAACATTTCCTCGTGGCTGACTAAATAGGCATCTTCTGTCCACGATGCTAAGATGAAGGCAGGTTTACATTGTCTTATGAGGTCGTTATGACCAGTTCGCTATCTTCTACAAGCATTTCTCGCTATGTCACCCGCAATCCTGAAGTTTTGCAGGGGGAACCGATTATTGCAGACACTCAAGTTACTGTACGGGATATTGTGGTGTTTTGGAAATCGGGAATAAAGCCTGAAGAAATCCCACAGAAGTTACTTCAACTCGTGACGGCTGCTCAAGTTTTTGATGCGATTAGTTTTTATCTGGATAATCAGCTAGAAATTGACGATCGGATTGCTTGGTATGAGGCGCGTCCGATGTTGAATGTTTCACCTCTTTTGAGATGTAATCCGTTGCTGAATGAAGTCACGAAATATGTTGAAGTATATCGCCACGAGCGAAATGCAGTATGCGTAGGGTGTGTCGCCCTGAAAAATCCCTAAATTCGATCGACAATCTCACGGCGACGCACCTTACAGAATAGTTGAGGAAACAACCCCCAAACTTGTTTTGGAGCAAGAATTTTTATAAATGGTATAAGGTGCGTCGCTATAAGGTTGTTGGTCTTTATGCAAGAGATTGTCGATGGCGACACACCCTACGAATAATGTTGTAAGAATTTTGAAGAATGGTATTACCGAGCATTTCCAACTTCTGCAAGGTGCCAGAAAGTCACGCCACCTTCATCGTGACTGAGCAAAATCCCCAAATCTTCCAAGCTTTCCAAACAGTCGAGAATGACTTTTTGTTTGCGATTTGCTGCTTTGAAATTAGCAGTGACTTGGGTAGCAGTCCATTCGCCGCTTTGGGTGCGAAACAAGTCGCGGATGGCGGAAAGTTGCTCTTTGAGGGTTTTGGGAAAGGGTTGTTGTTCGGTGGGAATAATCGCGGTTTCGGTTTCGGTGGTGATACCTTCAAGAGTTGGTTGTACGTAGGTTTCGCCGGGAGATTGGTAGTCGGGACGCAGCCAGCGAATCTGTCCGTTGCGTTCTTCTTCGGCGCGTTGGGCGTTGAGGGTGACGAGGTTTTCGAGGATTTGATCGTCGGTAATTGTGGTTTCCCAACCGTAGGCCGCAAATACGGCGGTATCGAGTTCGTCGTGGATTTGTTTGAGGGTGGAGACTAGGGCTTTTTGGTTGAAGGCTTTCTCTTTGTCGTTGAGGGGTTCGCCTTTGCGGAGTTGTTCCAGGAGGTTGTACATCCCGGTGATGGTGACTTCGGGGTGAGTGGTTTGGACTCGTTTGCGGTGGCTGTCGAGGCGTTCTCCAAGTTCGCGGATGGTTTGTTTTTGGGTGTCGGTTGCGTCGGGGAAGGGGAAGGGGTCGAAGCATCTCGTTTTGTTGTAACGAGGTCTATCTTCTAATGTTCCGCCTGCTGCCAGCGACCAAGTAACATGAACTCGACTCGAAAGAACTCCCAAGAAATACGCATCATCAAGGGCGATCGCAATCAACATATTATCAGGTAAAACATTTCGATCTAAAAATACGAATACTCGATGTTTCGCTGTTTCTACTGTAGCCATGTAACGCTGTAATCCCTTTAGTGCTGGTCGAAGTTCAGTTCTGGGACGACCAAATATCCACCAGTTTTCTCGGAGGCTATTATCACGGTTAGTATCTCGTTCAGGTTTAACTTTATCTAACACCCATTGGAATGCTTTTGGATATAGTTCTTGAGCTTTATCAGCTTTTAAGCCAAATAAATCAACGACGCGCACATTACGAGAACGTTGCATAAAGTCTCGTCCATTGATGTATGAGAAAAGAACTTCAGACTCAATCTCTTTAAAGTCAGATTGCTCAACAATAAACCCCGAACCAAATAGCATAACACCTCGACTGGAGAGCCTATCATTAGCCAGGAGCGGTTGAGATTGAGTTAAATCAGCACCAGCTTGAAGGTTACTAAAAATTAGCCCTACCTTCTGCAACTGCACTTCTACTTGCTCTGCTGAGTCTTCGGGTGTCTCTCCTTCACACTCAGCAACTACTGTACCAAATTGGGCAATCTTTACAGGCTTTTTGAGGTCATATAATTCACCTGCTGTAATTGCAATTCTGACTGCTGCCCCTCCATCAATCCAAGGGTGATCGGGAATAGCAAAAATTAATCTGGTTGGACTCTTTTGCGTAAAATGGAAATCAAGAACTCTCCGCTGTCGAACTTGGCTAATACTGTTAGTTGTTATGAAGCCAAAACGATTTAACTTTTCTTCTCTAACTAGCTCAGCAGCTTTGTGCCACCAATACATCACAAAATCAACAGTATCCGGCACATCTTTATAAACCTTCCTCAACGTTTCTGAATACCCATCTCCTAAACGTTCCCTCATTCTCGCATTTCCAATAAACGGAGGATTTGACACAATATAATCCGCCTCCGGCCACACGGCCGCCCTCGGATTCAAATACCGATAAATTGTTACTTGGTGTGTCGGATCGGGAATATCCTCACCAGTCACCGGACTTTTGATCATCCGTCCCCCCCAGCGAGTCCGCACCTTCCCCGCTGCATCGACATCCGGTTCCACCCCGTCATAGGCCAACACCGCATCCCGACATTCAATATTCTTGTACTCCCGCAACACAGGTTCGATCGGCGGAAGATCCCCAAACCGCCGAAAATGCCACTGCAAATACCCAATCCAAATCACCAAATCTGCGATCGCCGCCGCCCGTGGATTAATCTCAATCCCCAAAAACTGACTCGGATTCACCTGATTAATATCCAACCGCAACTGTGCCGCGCCTGTGACATCCTCCAAACGCCGCAACACCTCCGACTCCAACCCCTTCAACAAATCCAACGTCACATACAGGAAATTCCCAGATCCGCACGCCGGATCGAGAATTTTCACCTGTTGTAACTCCGTCAAAAATGCCTCTAAAACCCCGATCGCCTTTTTCTTCTGATTTGCAGTCGGTTCCGCTTCCCCCACGTTGAGCAACTGTTTAACCTCCGCTTGTACCGCAATCCAGCGATCGCCCAAAGGCTCCATAACCACCGGTTTTACCAAGCGTTCCACATACGATCGCGGCGTATAATGCGCCCCCAACTTACTTCTTTCCCGCGTATCCAGCGCCCTCTCCAACAACGTCCCAAAAATCGCCGGTTCCACATTACACCAATCCCGCTTCGCCGCCTGCAACAACACCGCCAACTGCGCCTTCGTCAACGCAAACGCCCCAGAATCCGCAAACAATCCGCCATTAAACCGCAACAACTTGCCATGAAAACCAAAACTCGTCCCCTCATTCATCGCCTCCCACAGCGCCTCTACCTCCGGTTTAAACATTTTCGGGTTAAGAATCCATCGCGTTTCCAGCGCCTTCGTAAACAGATGTTCCTTCAGCAATCCCACATCTTCAGCAAACATAGTAAAAATACAGCGCATCAAAAACTGGGCGACTTGCTGCGGATCGACATTCGCCTCCATTCCCTTCGCCAACTCTGCCAAATCAGCCGCCACTTCCCGCGTCACCCGCGCTGCAATCTTCTCCGGGTTGCGCTGCTGCGGATTGCTAAAAATATCGACAAATAAATCGAAAACATCCGCTTTTCGGAGTTCCGTCAATCCAATATCTCGCCGCGCCCCATAGCCGCCATAGTCGCCGCTAAATCCCATCCACAATTCAAAATGGTCGCCAATATCGCAAGTTAACAAAAACGGCGGTTTGCTGCTGAGACTGCGCGTATAGGCAACTGCTTGCACAAACGCTTTTTCCATCTCTCGCAAATAGATATTGGTTCCCCGCTTTGCTGTTCCTTTTTTACCCGTGGTTCCGCCCTGTTTTGCCTCTATTAAAAAATGCTCGGCTTTGTGAAAGTCGATAAACCCCGGAGTCACTTTCCCGCTGGGGTGAAAAATCTTGACATCTTTATCAAAGCAGTAGGGATCGTTGGGAATTCTGCCTTTATCAAAAGGGCGATCGACTCCCAGCGCATCGGACATTTCGGCAAAAAATAGCTGGTAGTTTGCCCGTTCATTACCGCTAGAACCGTCCCAGCGTGTGATGAATGTTTCGACTCTGGTGCGATCGACTTCATTCATTTTTCAATCCTGCTACTCGCTTTTTCCTTATTCTATAGTTAGATTGGTTTGGATTGGCGATTTATCTGGCGATTTTGCTCTATAGCAACCGCCTTGACGGTTGGGACGCTTTACTATTGATATTTGCTATAATATGTTTGACGATATTCCTAGATACAAGCGGAGTCAAAAACCCGGCTTCTGCCTTAAAGTCGATCGTTCACAACGAAGATTTTGTGTAGCAACCGGGTTTTTATGGCTTTAGTGCTTGAAAAATACCTCACTCAATAAATGTATGAAAATTAGAGCGATCGTACATCCCGCAGAAGAAGGTGGCTATTGGGCAGAAGTTCCAGCGCTTCCCGGCTGCATTACGGAAGGAGACACGATAGAAGAAGTAATAATTAATTTAAAAGATGCGATGGTCGGTTGGCTCGAAGTTGCTAATAGTCGTGAAGCAATTGCCTCCACAGATCAAGTTGTGGAAATTGCTGTATGAAATCTATTTCGGGCAAGCGACTTTGCAAAATAGTAGAGCATAAAGGTTGGGTTCTGAAAAGAGTTACCGGCAGTCATCATATCTATGAAAACCCGGAACTAGAACAAATTTTGTCAATTCCTGTTCACCGAAATCAAGATTTGAAAGTTGGAACCTTGAGAGCCAACCATGAAAATAGCTCAGCTATCTGAGGAAGATTTACAAAGCTTTTCTTAAGTATAGCATAATAGGTTCACTTAACATATTTATGCCCCGGAGATCCCCCCTAGCCCCCCTTAAGAAGGGGGACTTTGAGTGCATTCTTGTCCCCCCCTTCTTAAGGGGGGCTAGGGGGGATCTGTCTTAAGTAAACCGTATTGGACTATAGCAGGCTTCAGAAAAATCAGGAATTACGTAATTTCTCAAACAAATAGGTTGGGTTTAATTGTGTTAAACCCAACCTATTAATTCAATGAGACTTCAGAGTTTAGCCTTGATTAACCACCGAAGGTTTTAAACTGTCCCGCGACTCCAAAGATCGATCGACACTACTGGCATTTACCACAGATTCCTGAATCGGCTTCCGCGCTTCAATTAAAGTCAAAGCTTTGGTGACACCTTCCGGTAAAATCACCACCAAACTGCCCTTCGGTGCTTCATCTAAAGCCTTGTTAACAGCAATTGTTTCGTCGAGAATCAACTCGTATTCAACTTTAGATTGATCCGGGGTGCGTGCAGCGATCGCCTCTGCAATCCCCTGGCAAATCAACTTAGCCACCACACCGGGTTCTCGCCCGCGCCTGTCAATATCTTCTTTAACAATAATACGATCGAACATTTCGGCCGAAAGTTGGCCCAGCGTCACAAAATCTTCATCTCGCCTGTCTCCAGGCGCACCAACTACCCCAATCCGCATTCCCTGCCAATTCTGCACGAAACAGCCCAAAGCTTTGTAGCTGTGCGGGTTGTGGGCGTAGTCCAGCAAAGCGTGATAGCTGCCCAAATTAAACAAATTCATCCGTCCGGGAGTTTGACCGACGGATGCTTGGAAACTTGACAAAGCCGATCGAATATCCTCTATTTTCACTCCTTGGGCAAAAGCCGCCAAACAAGCCGCTAAAGCATTAGCAATCATAAACGGCGCGCGCCCGCCCATCGTCAGCGGCACATTCACAGCCTGCTCAATTCTCAGCGTCCAATCGCCTTTCAAAATCGACAAGTAGCCATTTTCGTAAATCGCAGACAGCCCGCCCGCTGCGGTATGTCTGGCAACCAGTTCGTTGTCCGGGTTCATCGAGAAATATGCAATTTGAGCCTTGACACGCTGCGCCATTTGTGCTACCAGCGGGTCGTCTGCATTCAAAACTGCATAGCCTTTGGGCATTACCGACTCGACGAGGACGCTCTTGAGCTTGGCTAGTTGTTCCACGGTGTCGATGTCGCCGATTCCCAAGTGATCGGCTGCGACGTTCAAGACTACGCCGACATCGCACTGATCGAAGCCCAAGCCCGATCGCAAAATTCCACCTCTAGCCGTTTCCAGCACCGCCACTTCCACCGTCGGATCGGACAAAATCAACTGAGCACTCTGGGGCCCAGTATTATCTCCGCTATTGACCAAATAATCGCCGATGTAAGTGCCGTCGGTAGTCGTGTAGCCGGTAATTTGACCAGTTTGCTTGACGATGTGAGCCAGCAGGCGAGTGGTTGTAGTTTTGCCGTTGGTTCCCGTCACCGCTAAAATCGGCACTCGGCTGGGTTGAGGCGATGGGAATAGCATATCGAAGACTGCGCCGGCGACGTTGCGGGGCAAACCCTGACTCGGCGCGACGTGCATTCTGAAACCCGGTGCTGCGTTGACTTCGACGATGACTCCGTTGGTATCGCGCAGGGGTTGGGAAATGTCGGATGTTACTACGTCAATGCCGGCGATGTCCAAACCGATGATTTTGGCGACTCTGGAAAACAGCCAGACGTTTTCGGGGTGGATTTCGTCGGTACGATCGACTGCAATGCCACCGGTACTCAAGTTTGCTGTGGCGCGCAAAAAGACTCTTTCGCCTGCGGGCAATACCGAGTCCATCGCGTAGCCTTGTTTTTGCAGCAAATCGAGGGTCAATTTGTCGATCGTGATCCGGGTAAGCACGTTGTCGTGTCCATCTCCCCGTTGTGGATCGCGGTTTACTTCTTCTACGAGCTGTTCTACTGTAGAAACGCCATCTCCTACAACGTTAGCAGGGACTCTTTCGGCGACTGCTATGACTTGTCCGTTGACGACTAATACTCTGTGGTCGCGGCCGGTGTAATAGCGCTCGACAATCACATTTTTGGTTTTCGATGCTGCGCTGGCTAAGTCGTAGGCTTCTTCTGCTACTTCCCAGGAGTTGATGTCGATCGTAATTCCGCGCCCGTGGTTGCCGTCTAGCGGTTTAAGGACGATCGGAAAACCGCCGACATCTTCGATCGCCCCGCGCAGTTCGTCCATATAATTAATCACCGTCCCTCTCGGCACCGGCACCCCAGCAGCACCCAGGATATTTTTAGTACCTTCCTTATCACAGGCTAGTTCTACCCCCAAAACTCCCGTGCGGTTGCTCAGAGTTGCCTGAATCCGCTTTTGGTGAACTCCGTAGCCTAGTTGAATCATAAACCGGGCGCTCAAGGGTATCCAGGGAATGCCCCGCGCTTCTGCTTCCTTGATCAGTGTTTCCGTGCTCGGCCCGAGGGCTGCCGACAAAGCAAACTCTTTGAGGTCTCTCAAATCTTGGACTAATTCTGCTGCTGGATAAGTGCCAGTATCGGCAATGCTCTGGCACATCCGCACACCCGCCCGGGCTGCGTAGCGACCTGCTTGTTCGTTTTGATACTCGATTACTACTTGGTAAGTGCCTGGAGTCGCAGTCTCGCGGGTGCGACCGAACCCGACCGGCATTCCGGCCATTTGCTGAAGTTCTAGGGCTACGTGTTCGATGACGTGTCCCATCATTGTGCCTTCTCTAACACGTTGCAGGAAGCCTCCCCGATGGCCGGGAGAACAGTAATGGTCGTCCAAACTCGGCAGCGCGGCAATCAACCCTTCGTAGAAGCCTGGAATTTCAGATGTGGTTTTATCTGCCAACTCCTCTAAATCCAGACGCATGAGCACGAGTTTGTGGCGTCGGATGCTCCAGTAGTTGGGGCCGCGTAACGTCTGGATTTTAAGTATTTTCATCAAAATTATGGGTAGAAACCCCGTCCTTTTAGGACGGCTTTGCATTTTTGAAGTTACTACCGCCTTGGGATTGATCGATTCGGGGTACTTTTGTGTTGCACTTTCAACGGGACAATTGCCGTTTCAAATCTTCCAATCCTGTACGCATAGTGTTTGCTCGCATTGAGCCTCCCTTACGGGGTAATGTTTGCCTCGACCGAGATATATGGGCTTGTTAGGTTACACGCACTGTTTCAGTGACCTTAAAACTGGTTAACGGGTAACGACAGAGCAGGGGACTGGCACGCATCCCAGGGTGTCTTGACCTATATATCGGCTCCTATTGCTAGGGGTCTGGTCAGAATAGCTTGCTAAATTTCTCTAACAAGCCTCACGCCTGATAGCTGGGGTTCCTGACGACAGTTGCAGGGGTATGGGTCGCTAAATCTTATAGGTAATTGGAGCATTTACTCAATTTGAATCTAGATTGCTCGATCGACTGTTCGCAGCGAACAGTTTGGCATTGAATTTCCAGTTATGAGCCGCCAGGGTTGAAAATTAATACCCCAGCGATCGGCTAAAAATAATTACAGGTCAATGGCAGCAAACAACTAGAATACAGAAGGTAGAATTTTAGGTAATTCTACCTTCTGATGTTAGCCCGTGGCTGCATGGCGACTCTATTTTATTGTTGTATCGATGATTCGGCCAGAATGCCGCATAATTTCTCCCGAATCAATGACTCTAATGTTCTGCGTTAGTTGGTTGTGCGACATTCCAAAGGCCAGCCAGACTCCGCACACGCTGCCGATGGCATTGGTTTGCCTAGGGGCATATTGTAGCAATCTCCGTGACACAAGACGTGCAAGCGCATATTGAACAAACTCAAGGGTTCTGTCGCTTCTACCAGGGTCTCATTGGTATAAAAATTCTCCCTAGAATCAACAATAGTCACAGTGCCTTTACCTAGAACTTTCATAGTATCGTCTCCCTCAAACAAAGCACAGGTGTCTTCATCAATACCAATAGCGAGGCGATCGGGATGAGAAGCCACAGCCGACAGCAAGCGAGCCATGCGGTTGCGGTTGTGAAAATGCTGATCTACGATGATCTCTGGAATAATATTAAGTCCGTTTGCCATATCTACTAAAGAGCGGTTCGGCGACGCACCGCTCCCGCCGCCTGCAATCATGTGATATCCCATCACCGCAGCACCCGCGCTGGTACCGGCGAGGGTAATCTTGCCTTCGAGAGTTTCTTTGCGAATTTTCTCCATCAGCGGGGTGTCCGCTAGCAGTCCGCAGAGTCGCAGTTGGTCGCCGCCTGTGATGAATACGCCCGTACAGTCTTCTAAATAATCTTTCCAGACGGGGTTTTCGGCTTGTTCGCGTTCGCGGATGTCAACTACTTTGACAGCGCTAACGCCCATTTCGTCAAATATCGCGCGGTAGCGGTTGCTAATTCCTTCGGGATCTCGCGAAGCGCAGGGAATGATCGCCAGCCGAGCGTTTGTACCCCCAGAACGGCAAAAAAAGGTATTCAGAATCTCTCGTCCGTGAACTTTGTCTTCGGCCCCCCCGATGACCATAATCGAGGTTTTTGGGCGGTGGGGAAGATTGTGTTCAAGGGCTTGAGATGTCAACTGCTGCATGGTGTTTCTTCCTCTGGTGGATGTGAAATTTAATTTTGCCGTGGCTGTAGATACAATGGGGCTTTTTGAAAGCGAATATTTTTTGGGAGAGTTAGGTGCGATCGTGTCCGGCGCGCAATCCCCCAGTTGTTTGGGGGCGAGTTTACTTTCGCAGCCGCCGCCTGTGAGAACAGATTATTTTTGTACAACAAAACCGGGCACCAGACAAAGGAAGAGGATTTAACTTGCAAAAATCTCACAAATTATAAGAAATTATAAATAATAATGCAATTACTGAAAACGGATATCCCTCTAAGGGTCAAACTAGAGGAGATGTATCAATAAATTCCAATTATTGTGCGATTTGACGTTGTAACTCTATTTCCAGAATTTTTCCTGGCTCCCCTAGCATCGGGACTGATGGGCAAAGCCTTAGCTAAAAATATTGCTGAGGTAAATTTGATCAATCCCCGTAATTTTACCACAGACAAGCACCACCGAGTCGATGACGAGCCTTACGGAGGTGGAGTCGGGATGCTGATGAAGCCGGAACCGATTTTTGCGGCGGTGGAGTCGCTGCCGATTTTGCCGAGGCGGGAGGTGATTTTGCTGACTCCGCAAGGGGAACCGATGCAGCAGCCGATGTTTCGGGAATTCGCGACGGAATGCGATCAGTTAGTGTTGATTTGCGGACATTATGAGGGTGTGGACGATCGAGTGCTGCACTTGGTCACTCGCGAGGTGTCTCTAGGCGATTTTGTACTCACGGGGGGCGAAATTCCGGCTTTGGCTTTGATTAATGGGGTTTTGCGATTGCTGCGCGGAACTGTGGCGAAGGAAGATTCGCTGAAGTTTGAGAGTTTTGAGGACGGACTTTTGGATTATCCGCAATATACTCGACCGGCAGATTTTCGTGGTTTGAAGGTTCCTGATGTGTTGCTGTCTGGGAATCACGCGGAAATTGCTCGCTGGCGCAAGGAACAGCAAATTGAAAGAACTCGATCGCGCCGCCCGGATTTGCTAGCGGATTAGTTGACGAAAGTTAGTGTAAATTTAACTGTTGAATGTATGCCAAATCTTTACATAATTGGTGGCGCTAACGGTTCCGGCAAAACTACTGCTTCAATGAGTTTATTGCCTAACTTTCTCGACTGTTTTGAATATGTCAATGCTGATGCGATCGCGGCTGCACTTTCACCATTCAATCCCGAGTCTGTAGCCATTACCGCCGGACGAATTATGCTAGAAAGACTGCAAACCCTGTCTAATTCTGGAACTGATTTTGCTTTTGAGACTACTCTGGCGGCCCGCAGCTTTGCAGCTTTCCTCAGAAGTTGTAAAACCAAAGGTTATACAATTAACTTAATTTACTTTTGGTTGCGATCGCCCGAACTAGCCATAGCAAGAGTAGCCAGCCGGGTAGCTAGCGGCGGCCATTCCATCCCAGAAGATGTCATCCGCCGTCGCTATGACAGAGGACGAAAAAATCTGCTATCTTTGTACTTACCATTATGTGATGGGTGGATGGTCTATGATAGCTCAGAAAATTATCCGATGTTAGTTGCTGAAGGGATAATTAATCGGCAGCAACCCATCATTCATAACAGTGTAATTTGGAATCAAATTAGTGAGTAATTCAGATGAACGAACAAGAAATAATTGCTTTACACAAGAGAATTGATGCGGGAGTGAAAGCGGCCGTTGCAGCAGCTATTGAAAGACACCGCAAATTAGGTGAATCTATTGCTGTTTGGCAAGATGGCAAAGTTGTAATTTTAACGGCCGATCGCATTCCTCCAATATCGGCCCAAAAGTAAAAAAGGTCGATCGCCCAAAAAACTCACTTATCCCCAGACAAACTGTGCAATAATTTCCTACTGTCTGCATTCCCCAAACATCTACTTTTTGAAATGAACATCCGCATCGGTAACGGTTACGACATTCACTGCTTAGTTCCAGAACGTCCCCTCATCCTCGGCGGCGTACACATTCCCCACGAATTAGGCTTATTAGGACACAGCGACGCAGACGTGCTTACCCACGCGATTATGGACGCGATGCTGGGAGCTCTCAGCTTGGGAGATATCGGCCTATATTTCCCGCCAACTGACCCAAAATGGAAAGGTGCAGACAGTCTAGTGTTGCTGGCACAAGTCAATCAGTTAATATTAGATAAAGGCTGGGAAATTGGCAATATTGACTCGGTGGTGGTGGCCGAACGTCCGAAGCTGAAACCGCATATTGAGCAAATGCGCGATCGGCTTTCTGGTGTTCTACAATTAAAACCAGACCAAATTGGCATCAAAGCTACTACTAACGAAAAGTTAGGCCCCGTGGGGAGAGAGGAAGGAATTGCAGCCTATGCTGTAGTTTTGCTGGGCCAAAAATAGAACTCTATCATCTAAGGATCGCGAATTAAATAACTTACAATTTTAATTGTTATTGTGGAACAGGCATCCTGCCTGTTCAAGACGGGCGGGACGCCCATCCCACAAACTTGTGGAAGTTATTTAATTCTCATTCCTAAAATTGACTGTGGAGTCAATTGTTTAATCCAAAATCGCTAGGAAACCTGAAATCATGGACACTGACAACTGGGAGTTACAATTTCCTGTAGACGCGGATGTGATCGCGTTGGATAAGGACGATCGCATAGTTGTGCTAATCGAGGTTAAAATTATTCAAGCCCAAGAAGAAGCCGCAAAACAGAAAATTATCGATCGCGCGATCGACTGGCTGAAAGCTGTATTAGCTAAGGTGTCTGAAAGAAACGCGATCATCCCCTATGCTATGTTTATTGACGCGGAACAAATTTTGATTTTCAAATGGGATGGCGTGAATTTATCAGAACCTGTTTGCACTCTCAATACTGGTGAAATAGGTCGCTATTATATGCCTACGTTTGGCAGTAAATGGCTCTCTGAACGTACCCTTGGGGGACTGATTGAAGCGTGGCTGCATGACTTAGATTATAACTGGAAATTAAAAAATCCGCCAGCATCGGAGCAGATAGCAGCCATCGGTTTGCTGCCATTACTCGCAGGTGGAACAACAAAATCAGGAGTGGAATTAGGTGGCAATTATATATATCGAGACCAACTTTCTGATGAGTATTGCTACAGGGCGTGAGGCTGAAGCAATTATGTTGCTCAGGGATTTGTCCTCATCAGTTCAGTTAGTCATACCCAGCGTTTGTTATATGGAGGCTTGGTCAGCTTTCGAGGACGAGTTGAAGCGACACAACTCTTTTAAGGAACAGCTAAGTCGTCAAATTAGTGAAACAAAGCGAGATGTTACCTCTCAAAAAGTCGCATCTCTATCTTTTTACCTAGAAGAGTCATTACTTTACTATCTAGAACGAATAGATGAACTTGAATTGCGGTTGCGAGAAGCAATTTCTCTGATGTCAGAAAATGCAGAAATGATTGTACTAAATTCAGAGATTATTCAATCGAGTTTAAACACAGCTATCATCAAAAAAGACCCAACAGACAATTTGATTCTACACTGTATCCTTAGTCATGCCCGATCGCATTCCACAGAAACCAAAGTATTTCTCAGCGGTAATTTCAAAGAATTTGGCATACCGGCAGTTCAAGATGTTTTGCGAGAGGCGGGGATTACAAAGTATTTCTCTGTCACTAAAAATTTTCTGGGTTGGCTACAATCTCAGTCATAATTGCACGCAGGTGGTACAGTAAATCATTATGAAAATTTTCCCTATTTTACATTCAAAGCGCCGCTGGCTGGCTGTTTTGCTGGCTGTAATTGCCACTATCAGTCTATCTGCTTGTCGTCCCGCCCGATCGCAATTAACAAACAGACTCGTCGTTCCCACCCCCAGTGGCCCGTCTACCTTCAACTACCCGCTAAATCAATCTGCATACAGCGTTTTTGGCTATATGTACGAGGGATTGATCAACGAAAACGGCCTGACATCGAAGCTAGAACCTGGTTTAGCAGAGTCCTGGGAAGTTTCTAAGGATGGCAAAAAGATTGTCTTCAACCTGCGAGAAGGATTGAAATGGTCTGACGGCGAACCGATGACAACTGATGACATTATCTTCAGCTATGAAAAGATTTATTTCAATGACAAAATTCCTAGCGGTTTGAAAGATACTCTGAGAGTTGGTATGAGCCGCCAATTTCCCAAAGTCAAAAAACTTGATAGTCGTCGTGTAGAATTTTCAGTGGCAGAACCTTTTGCTCCATTTATTAGATATGCTGGGGGAATCCCAATTCTACCAGCTCATATTTTACAAGAATCAATCAGCAATACAGAGGCTAACGGTAAGCTTAAATTCTTGTCTACTTGGGGAACGGATACCGATCCTAAAAAAATTGTCGGTAATGGTCAATACCGAATGCTGAGTTATACTCCTAATCAGCGCGTGGTTTTGGAAAGAAATCCGTATTTTTGGCGCAAAGATGCTGAGGGAAATAGTCAACCTTACATCCAGCAAATTGTTTGGCAAATTATCGAAAATACTGATACTCAACTGCTGAATTTTCGATCGGGCGATTTGGATACTCTGGACGTGCAGCCGGAGGTGTTTCCGCTGCTGAAACGCGAGGAAAAACGCGGCAAATATACGGTATTTAACGGCGGCCCGGATACTGGCAGCGTGTTTATGTGTTTCAATCTGAACAAGGGGCGCAACCCTCAAAATCAGCCGTTTGTAGACCCGGTTAAGTCTCGCTGGTTTACCAATAAGGAATTTCGGCAGGCGATCGCCCACGGCATCAACCGCGATGCCATGACTAACAATATCTATCGCGGACTTGGCGCGCCCCTGCATTCCCCAATTCCGGCACAAAGTCCGTTCTACTTGTCTCCAGAACAGGGATTGAAAACTTACAGTTACGATCCGGAAAAGTCGAAACAGTTGCTGCTGAGTGCTGGTTTCAAGTATAATAGTAACGGCGAATTGTTGGATACTGAGGGCAACAAAGTGCGGTTTACTTTGTTAATGGCTGCGGGGAAAAAAGTGCGGGAACAAATGGGAACGCAAATTAAACAAGATTTGGGCAAACTGGGGATGGAAATTGATACGCAGTTCCTGAGTTTTAACACTTATGTGGAAAAGCTGCGTTTGACTAAAAATTGGGATACTTACCTCGGTGGTTTTACCGGAGGTTTGGAACCGCACAGTGGCTACAATATTTGGTCTGTTAAGGGGACTTTACACAGTTTCAACCAGGGCCCGTTAGGGACAGAACCGCCGATCAAGGGTTGGGAAGTGTACGACTGGGAACAAAAAATTGATGACCTTTACGTGAAGGCTTCTCAAGAGCTTGATGAGGCGAAGCGCAAGGAACTTTATGGGGATGCGCAGCGGATTATCACAGAACAAGTGCCTTTTATTTATATGGTGAATCCGCTGACTTTTGAGGCGGTGCGCGATCGCCTTTCGGGAATTCGCTATAGTGCTATAGGAGGTGCTTTCTGGAATTTGTATGAACTGAAAATCACAGAATAATCATTAGTCAATAGTCAATAGTCATTAGTCACAAGTCACAGCAGTTGGAAGGTAACTGAAGTAGAAAGAAACCAGTTTCTGTAATACTATGTCATTGCGAGCTTTTAGCGAAGCAATCTCCGACTATGCGATTGCTTCGCGGGGACGCTCGCAATGACAATTATAGCCATTGGAATGTATCCTATATATCAGCAGTCATCAATCATTAATTCATGGAACCTGAAATTTTACAGAAATTACTCGAATCGGTGGCAGCCGGGGATGTTAGCCCGATCGCAGCTTTGGACAAACTAAAGCATTTTGACTTTGAACAAGTCGGCGATTTTGCCAAAATTGACCACCACCGCACCTTAAGAACCGGTTTTCCTGAAGTCATTTTGGGCCCAGGGAAAACACCAGACCAAATTGTGGAAATTATCGAGGCGATGCGCGGGCGAAATCCTGTGGTGATGGCGACGCGAATTGAACCGGAAGTTTTCGAGAAATTGCAGCAAAAAATACCCGATTTGTGCTACTACCAAAAAGCTCGAATTTGTGCAATTTCTGCTAATTCCCCAACTTGGCAGCATCCGGGTACTGTGACTATCATCAGTGCGGGAACGGCGGATTTGCCTGTAGCGGAAGAAGCGGCAGTTACGGCGGAACTTTGCGGTTTTGGGGTGCGGCGTTTGTGGGATGTGGGAGTTGCTGGAATTCACCGCTTGTTGAATAATCGGCACGTGATTGATGACGCTGATGTGTTGATTACGGTTGCTGGTATGGAAGGTGCTTTGCCGAGTGTGGTTGCGGGTTTAGCGGATTGTCCGGTGATTGCTGTGCCGACAAGTGTTGGTTATGGTGCGAGTTTTGGCGGAATTGCTCCTTTGTTAACTATGCTTAATTCTTGTGCGGCTGGTGTTGGTGTGGTGAATATTGATAATGGATTTGGGGCGGCGATTTTAGCTTGCCAAATTCTGAGAACCGCTGGCAAAGTGGGGAGAATGGGAGAGGGCGAATAGAAGAAAGACCGGGCGGTTAAAATTGCGTTATTTTCTTTACACCGCTTGGAGTGGATGAAAGTTTGTATAGACGCGGTTTCAACCGCCGTCTTATTTTTTCTCCCAACAGATGGGAACTTAAAGAATACAGGCGGTATTATTCAAACGGATTGATATTAATCGCCCGCCAGCCAAATCGGATAACCAGAAGAATCCTCAGTTGTCAACTTTTGAGCCTGATAACTCTTGTTAGTCCAATTAGCTACTGTTTGCAGACTTTCGGTCAAAAAACTTTCGCTGCCAAAGGCTTCAAATCCCAAAGTCCACGAAGGATTACCGTTAAGATTTAACTGAGTAATTTCCACAATGCAGCCTTGGGGAATCGGTGCTTCGACAGGCACAGACATTAGCGCACCAGGGGCAGAAACTTGGTAAAGACGCTGGGCTCGCTTTTTCTTCACCTTCACCCACTTTCCAGTGGCGATGATATCTGCTGATACTGGCGCCATCGTGTCGGCACAAATCCATTTCAGCCACTTTTCGGCTTTGCCTTCCCAGCGGTTGCCAAATTGCATCGCGCCCAATTCTGCTTGCCGCCACTTTACCTGTAAATTTTTCCCGCGCAGCTTGACTCCCAAGTAGTCGCAGCCCGGTATCAGCAAGTATAAGTCTTCCCGCTCTTCAGGCGGCGACAGATACCCGCCGAGACTCTCGCTGCCAAACCATTGCCCGATCGATTTTGGCAACACACCGCTATAAAACCACCGCATTTCCAGACTGGCCCGCATAAACTTTTCCTCCGTTCCACAATTTTCGTCAAACCCCAGACCAGATTTGCCTCGCGCGATCAACTTTTGCGCGTCTCAAGTCTATCGTCTCCCCTCCTGGGCCCAGAGTCTACTGTCCACAGTCATACTATTTTAGATTGGAGATTTTAGATTGAATAATTCGGAATAACTTATTCTATATGGGTTTGGAGCTTGTCTACAGTTGTATTTTTGTTTGAAACTGATGTCAGATCAGGCTATTTGAAAAAAAAAACTCATAATCCTTTACATCTCTTCACAAGTCTGTTACATTTATTTACAGTAGATCAAAAACAACTTAGGAGACTGACATGGCTGACAGAGGCTTACTGCTCGACAACGACGGCAAAATGAACAATTTTGCGATCGAACCCAAAGTATACATCGACGACGAAGCCCGCACAGGCTTCACCCCCTACGCAGAACGCTTGAACGGTCGCCTTGCCATGATAGGTTTTGTTTCTCTCTTGGCTTTAGAAGTTTCGACCAAGCACGGACTGATTACCTGGCTAACTCACCTGTAACGATTTTGTTGAAAATTAAACTGTACGGCTATGGCACGCGGGCGATACACAAACCGCGATCCATAGCTTAACTATTTTTAGGGGCTAGGTTTGGTGAGATAATTAAAATTAAATATTTTAGTTTTACCCTACCCGTAAAAATAATGCTCAAACGAATTGCGGCAATACTTCTGGTGGTTCTAAGCCTCAGCTTGACTGGTTGTGTGTCTAAAGTCGTCGGACTCAAAAGCTATGTTGATACTGGCGATGGCTATCAATTTCTCTATCCTAACGGCTGGCTGCCGATCGCAGTTGCTAATGGGCCCGATGTGGTGTTCCGTGATTTGATTCAGCAAACCGAGAATGTTAGCGTGGTCATCAGTCCAGTTGCGGGGGACAAAACTTTGGCGGATTTGGGAACACCGTCGGAAGTAGGATACAAGCTTAGCAAAAATGCGATTGCCCCGGCAGATTCCGGCCGCGAAGCTGAGTTAATCAATGCTGAATCTCGTGAATCGCGATCGAAAAACTATTACATTTTAGAATACGCCGTTAAGTTGCCAAATCAACAACGCCACAATTTAGCCAGCGTAGCCATTAGCCGCGGCAAACTTTTTACGCTGAATATTTCCACTACCGAAGAACGTTGGCCGAAGGTTAAAGCAGCTTTTGAGAAAGTCGTCAAATCTTTCTCTGTTTATTAGGTGAAAAAGTTATTGGTTATTAGTTATTAGTTATGGGATACTGGGCCAAAAAGCATTATGGATGGTACATTGGTTATTAAAGCCAACAAATAACTAATGACTAATGACCAATGACTGATGACTAATGACTAATGACTTCTTAAATTATGAAAATTCCAACTTTTATATTAGCCTCAGCTTCCCCGGCGCGCCGCAGCCTGCTTAAAAGTGCTGGCATTCAAGCTGTGATTTGCCCCAGCGACTTTGATGAAGGGCAAATACAAATGAGAGATGCTACTAAATTAGTGCAGGTTTTAGCAGAGGGAAAAGCTGACGCTGTAGCTAGTTTTTTGCTTGCTAATTCTCACCCGCAAATTCCCAATCCCAAATCGTGTTTGGTGTTGGGATGCGACTCAATTTTGGTCATTGATGGCGAAATTCATGGCAAACCAAAGGATGCCGAAGAAGCAATCTCGCGCTGGCAGAAAATGCGCGGTAAAGTTGGCGAACTTTATACGGGTCATGCTTTAATTGATACTAGGTTCGATAACTTTGATGTGGCAATGGAGCGATCGATCGTTCGCTGTCAAGTTACAAAAGTTCATTTTGCCGAAGTTACCTCGCGCCAGATTGCGGCCTACGTCGCTACCGGAGAACCCCTCGCCTGTGCTGGCTGTTTTGCACTCGAAGGTAAAGGTGGCTTTTTTGTGGAAAAAATCGAAGGCTGTCACACGAATGTGATCGGGTTGAGTTTGCCTCTGTTGCGGCAAATGCTGGGCGAAATGGGATATGATGTGGCGGATTTTTGGCAATTTTAATGTTTGTTGAATTCAGGTCAGGAATCGGGAGGCAGAGCCTCGCTGATAGGCCTTCCCAGGCAGAGCCTGGGAACGAGGATCAAGGTCAACTGGTGCGCAGTGCACACCCTACAAACTACGAAATTTCAAACGTTGTAGGGACTTTGAACCAAGCTCTTAAATATCGTAGGGTGTGCACTGCGCACCGGTTGAGTTGGTAATTAACCTAGAGCGATCGCCCCGTCAGACACAGAGCTAAACTGAATTTGACTCGGCGAAACATCTTTCACCAAACCCAAGATATTGCCGGTACTAGCTTCGCGAATCACCGTCGCTTTAATGTTTAAAAATCTAAACTCAGTAGTTTGAATCGTTCCCGGAGGAGTAGGCCCGTTGCTATCGTAACTTCTCGCATCGCCAATTGTTGCAAACTTTTCGGTCAAAACAAGGTCGTTTCGCGTCAGCCCTCCCGCCAATCCAATTACATCTCCTTGGGCTGGATTGTAATCGAGAATAAAATCTGCTGGCACTTCTTCTGTACTCAAAGGAAAAGTCCCAATTGGACGGGCTTGATCTGAACCAAATTCCCCCGAAGTTGCTCCCACTTCTCTTCTAATTACAAACAAATCTGCGCCTTCTTTTCCCCAAAGTCGATCGACTCCAGCATCACCAATCAGAGTATCATTGCCACTGTCTCCGACTAAAGCATCGCTGCCTTTACCGCCTCGAACAAAGTCATTTCCCGTTCCTCCGTAGGCGTAGTCATCGCCTAAATTTCCACTGAGAACATCGTTAGCGCATTCTCCGTACAGTATGTCAGAATCTTGACCGCCACGAATAGTATCATTACCGCAACCTCCGATTAAAGTATCGATGCCGCTGTTACCGTTCATCAGTTCGGCCGCACCCGAACCTCGCACAAAATCATTACCAGCTAAGGCGCGCAAACCACCAGGAGTGTTGCGCAGAATTCCACTTGCTAGTTGAACTACATCGTCATTGGGAGTAAGGTCAAAAAAGTTGGGATCGCTGGGATTTTGTAAAGGCCCGGTGAGCAATCTGATGTTTGGGGGATCGGGAATAATTGGATCGGAGTCGATAGCTAAGGCTCTAATTTCTCCGAGATTTGTTTCTAGCATTTTAGATTTCCCCTGTTTTGATTAACTTTGTTGACATTCTGATTTTAACAAATGTTCCAATTAACAAATTTGCGTGAATCTGCGGTTATAACAATCAAATTACTGTCAAAATTATCACCGACTATTTTTCAACAATGATTGCTTGTTGACACCCAACCGATCGCCCAAATCCGCAAAAATTTTGAACTCTTCAGCAATAATTATCGGGATCGCTTACTCTATTATCCGTTGGCAGTCAGTGTGGCAGAACCAACAGACTGCTAAATGTCATCAAACCTTGAGTAAGGTCAGGAATCGTTAATATGCAAGACACTGCGATCGAATTTATCAAAGCCAGAGAAATCCTCGACTCTCGCGGCCGCCCCACCATCGAAGCTGAAGTTTATCTAGCCAACGGCGTTGTCGGACTCGCACAAGTTCCCAGCGGCGCGTCTACAGGCTCTTTTGAAGCTCACGAACTCCGGGATGATGACAAAAAACGTTATGGCGGTAAAGGCGTGCTGAAAGCCGTTGCTAACGTCGAACACAAAATTGCCCCCGCTTTGGTTGATATGGATGCGATCGACCAAGCGCTGGTAGACAAAACCATGATTGACTTGGATGGTTCCCCCAACAAATCCAACCTCGGTGCAAATGCCATTCTCGGAGTGTCCTTAGCCACAGCAAAGGCTGCCGCCGAGACTTTAGGACTCCCGCTTTACCGCTACTTGGGCGGCACCTTGGCGAACGTTCTGCCCGTGCCTCTGATGAACGTGATCAACGGTGGTTCCCACGCGGACAACAATGTAGACATTCAAGAGTTTATGATTGTACCAGTGGGAGCGCCTTCTTTTAAGGAAGCTTTGCGCTGGGGTGCAGAAGTATTTGCTAGTCTTGCTAAAGTCTTGAAAGACAAAAATTTGCTGACTGGTGTTGGCGATGAAGGTGGTTTTGCTCCTAATTTGGGTTCCAATCAGGAAGCTTTGGATTTGTTGATGATGGCAATTGAAAAAGCTGGCTACAAACCGGGTGAACAAATTGCTTTGGCTTTAGATGTTGCTGCTAGCGAATTTTACAAAGATGGGCAGTACACCTACGACGGTGTGGCTCATTCTCCGGCAGAATTAATCGATTATTTGGATGGTTTGGTCGGGCAATATCCGATCGTTTCCATTGAAGATGGTTTGCACGAAGACGATTGGGATAGTTGGGTGGCGCTGACTCAGAAAATGGGTAGCAAAGTTCAATTGGTGGGCGACGATTTGTTTGTTACTAATCGCACGCGCTTGCAAAAAGGGATTGATTTGAAGGCTAGCAATTCGATTTTGATTAAGCTGAATCAAATTGGTTCTTTGACGGAGACTTTGGATACGATCGACCTTGGGAAACGGAACAGCTATCGATCGGTCATCAGCCACCGTTCTGGTGAAACTGAAGATACCACGATCGCGGACTTAGCGGTAGCAACTCGCGCCGGCCAAATCAAGACTGGTTCCCTGTGTCGCAGCGAACGGGTTGCTAAATACAACCGTTTGTTGCGGATTGAGGAGCAATTGGGCGATCAAGCAATTTACGCTGGATCGATCGGTTACGGGCCGAAATAGCGATCGATAATCGGTAATTGGGCATAGGTAATTGGGCGAAGCGAAGCGGAGGGATGGGTAATTGGGAATCGATTAGTTTTTAATTTTCATGCCCAATGCCCAATGCCCTATGCCCTATGCCCTATGCCCAATTAAGGATAGAAAGCCAATTGAGGCAAACCCAAAGTTTCTTCCCAACCCATCATCAAGTTCATGCACTGGATGCCTTGTCCAGCTTGACCTTTAATTAAATTATCGATCGCCGACATGACAATTACCCGATCGGTGCGCGGATCGACTTCCACGCCGATATAACAAAGATTTGTGCCGCAAGCCCATTTAGATTGCGGATAAACCCCAGCGGGTAAGACTTTTACGAAAGGAGAATTGCGGTAAAAAGCCGTGAAAATGGTGATTAAATCTTCCCGCACTAATCCCGGATCGCGCAAATTTGCGTAAACAGTTGCCAGAATTCCCCGCACCATCGGCATCAGGTGAGGAGTAAATTGAACTTTAATATCATGTCCGGCTAAATCGCTGCAAACTTGCTCAATTTCTGGAG
>Ga0335395_10000279_pt1 | contig 32411 bp, 21 predicted proteins | sample MAT02_FD_205744 | JGI IMG/M metagenome (GOLD analysis project Ga0335395, IMG submission 205744) | Freshwater microbial communities from Lake Fryxell liftoff mats and glacier meltwater in Antarctica - MAT-02 (spades assembly) (version 2) ... | reverse complement strand
GTCGCCACCGGCGGCGCCAAGGCCGAGGCCTACGAGGGCGTGCTCATCACCGTGAAGAACGCCAAGGTCACCACCGCGGTCGACATGAACGGCGAGTTCATCGTCGACACCAAGCTGCGCGTCGACGACCTGTTCTTCGCCAAGGCCATGTGGGTCATGCCCAAGGTCAACGACATCTACACGTCGATCACCGGCCCGCTCGCCTACGGCTTCGACAACTTCAAGATCTCGCCGCGCACCCCGGCCGACCTACAGAAGTAAGCCCGCAGCTCACGCGGTCATGCTGCGTGCCTGTGGCTGCTGCTCTCGTTCACCACGATTATGGTGTTCGAGGCCAATCTGCCGCACTTTCGTCCTACACCCCGAACCCGCGGTCACCCTGCGCCTGCGCTGGCGCTGAGCACGTGATCACCTCACAAAAGGAATGTCCATGAAGAAGATCCTCATCATCGTCACCAATCACGCCACCCTGGGTGAAGCCCACGAGAAGAATGGCACCTACGCCCCGGAGCTCACGCACGCGCTGCACCAATTCATGCACGCGGACATGGCGTTCGACATCGCCAGCCTCGAGGGTGGCGCCGCGCCGCTCTACGGCGATGACGTCGACGATGGCGTCAACCAGGAGGTGCTCAAGGATGCCCGCGTCAGCGCCGCTGTCCGCGACACCAAGCGCGTCGATCGGCTCGATGCGAACGACTACGGCGCGGTGTTCTATCCCGGCGGATTCGGCCTGCTGTATGACCTCGCCAGCAGCGACACGGCCGGCAAGCTCACGGCGTCAATCTTCGAGGACGATGGCATCGTGGGCGCCGTTTGCCACGGCCCGGCCGGCCTGCTGCCCGTGACCCTGGCCAACGGCGACAACATCATGAAGCACATCGCCGTCACGGGCTTTACGTACGAGGAGGAGAAGGACTCCGGCACCCTGGCGAAGGTCCCGTATCTGCTTGAAGAGTCGTTGACCCGCGTCGCTGGCCAATACAACAAGAAGGGCCCGTGGCAGGAGTTCATCATCGAGCAAGGCCGGGTGATCACCGGTCAAAACCCGCAATCCGCCGCCGCGGTGGCCAAGGCGATGGTGGCCCAGCTCCACAAGCGCTAGGGGGCGCTTGCGAGGGCGCGGCCAGCGGGCTGCCCACCATCAAGGATGTCCCGCGATGAGCGGGCGAAACCTTTGCGCACGAAGTGCCACGCACGCGGAGGGGATCGCAGCTCGTGCGCCCTTGCCATCCGTCGCACGTTGTTGGATCCTCCCGGCGAGGATGTTGAGGGCCATCACCAAGGACGACAAAGTAGAGGTCGTCGCAACTCTGCTCGGATCCACGATCCTCGGGGCATCGTTCGCCAAGGACTTTTTTATGCACGGGAAGTTCGATGTTCGCATCTTCTTCCTCGGGATCTCGTGCTTCGTTCTGTTCGTGGTGATCGCGATCATCGCCAAGGCCCGCGTCAAGGTGTTCGAGCGCGCGAGGCCGGTGCTCAGCGCGGGCTTCATGGCGCTGTTCGTGCTGGGCAACGTCGCGGCCCTCGACCTCTTCAACCACCAATTCCTCGCCTCCAAACTCGACGGTGACATTCGGCTCGAGACCACGCTGTTTCTCATATGTTACAGCCTGTCGACCAACCTGCTGTTTCTGCTGAATAGGACCGCTTTGTTCGCGGCGTTGCAGCAGAAGACCATCTATAAATATCTCCTGGCCCCGATCAATGGGATCAGCGCCGGGGCGATCCTCACGGGGTTGATCGTGTGGATCTCGATTTAACCCGAATTCGCGTAGCGATCGATGCGCAGCGATGGCGCTCCTGGAAGAGCGCCTCGGCGCATGGTGCGGCTCACTGCCCCTGTCCGAGCGCGTAGCCGGGGAGGCCGTCGAAGGTGCAGAGGTTCTCGGTCTTGATGACGTCGATCTCGCCGTCGACCAGGCTGGCGAGCAGTGTCACCGGCAGGGCCGGCAGGATCGGTCCGTCGCCGAGGAAGCGACAGCGCCAGTGGTCGGTGCAGAAGGTCTCGGGGAAGCCGTCCGGCCACACCTTGACGCCCCGGTTGGTGATCATCTGCAGCGCGAGGCCAGGCACGCTATGCGCGCGCAGCCGGGCGGCCAGCCGCGCGGGGTCGGAGTCACGCTCGTGTACGAAGACGTCGATCCCGACGAGCCGCTTGTCCGCGGCCGGGGCGCGGCGATAGCCCGGGATCGTCAGCGGGCGCGCGTCGGCGAGGCGCACTGGTTTGAGCCGCGACGGAGCCCGCCCGAGGCGCATCGCCACGGCACGGGCGAAGGCCGCGGTGCCGACGACCTCGACCGCCTCGCCGCCGATGTCGGCCGTGACCACGCCGTCCTCGAGCGTCGTCAGCCACGCGTTGTGGACCCGCTCGGCGACCTCGGCCTGGCCGACATGGACGAGCATCATGACCGCCGCCTGCAACAATCCCGAGGGGTTGGCGAGGTCCTTGCCTGCGATGTCGGGGGCGCTGCCGTGGATGGCCTCGAACATCGCCGCGCCGTCGCCGACGTTGGCGGAGCCGGCGAGCCCGACCGATCCAGCGATCTGCGCCGCGATGTCCGACAAGATGTCGCCGTAGAGGTTCGGCGTGACGATGACATCGAAGCGCTCGGGCGTGGCGGCCAGGCGCGCGGCGCCGATGTCGACGATCATGTGCTCGGCCGAGATCTCTGGATATTCGCCGGCGACCTCGTCGAAGACGCGGTGAAATAGGCCGTCGGTGAGCTTCATGATGTTGTCCTTGGTCATGCAGGTGACCCGGGTGCGCCCGTGCGCGCGCGCGTAGGCGAAGGCGTGGCGGACGATCCGCTCGCAGCCGGGCCGCGTGATCAACTTGAGGCACTGGTAGACCTCGTCGGTCTGACGGTGCTCGATCCCCGCGTAGAGGTCCTCCTCGTTCTCACGGACGATCACGAGGTCGAGGTGCGGGTGCAGGGAGGGGACGTAGGGGGTGTACGCCACGCATGGGCGCACGTTCGCGTAGAGACCGAGCGTCTTTCGCAAGGTCACGTTGACGCTCTTGAAGCCGCCGCCTTGCGGCGTCGAGATCGGGCCCTTGAGAAGCACCCGCGTGCGCCGCAGGGATGTCCACGCCTGCGGCGGTACGCCGGTGCCGTGGCCCTGGCGGTACATCGCCTCGCCGAGGTCGACCCACTCCGGGTCCAGCCGGGCTCCGGCCGCCGTCAGCACCTCGAGGGTCGCGCGCATGATCTCGGGGCCGACCCCGTCACCGGCGGCGATCGTGAGGGGGGTCTCGCCATGGGGTCGAACTGGGTCGCTCATGCGGGCAACCATCCGACACCCAAGACTTCGAGTAAAATCGACAATTTTGATATTGTCTATCGAGTAAACTCGATGACCGCACGCTACACCATCCATCAACTCCGTGTCTTCGCGGCGGTGGCCGAGCGGGCGAGCTTTAGCCGGGCCGCCGCTGACCTGCACCTGACCCAGCCGACGGTCTCCATGCAGGTCAAGCAGCTCGCCGACGTGCTCGGCGTCGTGCTGTTCGAGGGGCAGCTACGCGGCGGAGGAGCCGGCCGGTCGCGCGTGCGTCTGACCGCCGCCGGCCACGAGGTCCTCGAGGCCGCACGCGAGGTCACGCGCGCCGGGCAGGCGCTGGAGGAGCGGCTCGCGGCGCTCGCGGGGGTGCGTCGCGGGCGGGTCCGGGTGTGCGCCGCGAGCACGGCCGAGTACTTCGTGCCGCGGCTGCTCGGCGCGTTCCAGCAGGCCCACCCCGGCGTGGAGGTCGAGCTGCAGGTGCAGAACCGACAGGTCGTGACGCAGCGACTGGCAGACGACGCGGATGACCTGTACATCATGACGCAGCCGCCCAGCGACCACCCGGTGGTCGTCGAGGCGTTCGCGGATAATCCGCTCGTCGTCGTCGCGCCGGCCAAGCACCCGCTCGTGGCCGCCCGCAAGGTCGCGCTCGCCGAGCTGGCGGCGCAGGATTGGGTGCTGCGTGAGGAGGGCGCGGGCACCCGGCTGGTCGCCGACAGCTTCCTCGCGGAGCGGGGCGTACGATTGTCGACTCGCCTGCAACTGGGCAGCAACGAGGCGGTCAAGCAGGCCGTGATCGGTGGCTTTGGCCTGGCGATCCTGTCTCTGCATGCGCTGCGCGATGAGATCCTGCATCACCGCCGCGTCCGTATCGTCGCCGTCGAGGGCTTCCCGATCCCCGGCCGCTGGCACTGGGTGTCGCGCACCGGTCGCCGCGCCTCGCCGGCGGCCAGCGCCCTCCAGCGCTTCGCCGCCGCCCAGGTGCCCACGCTCGCCGCGGAGCTCGCCCATTTGCAGGAAGTGGCCCGCCGCCGTCAGTTCGCGGGCTGAGCGTCACCCGGACCGTGCGTCAGGGTGAGACAGGCCCTACTAACTACTCACCCAGATGCCCGAATTCCCGCCTCAGGACCCTCAGCGCGGCCGCTGGGCGTCGGATCGCAGCTTCGATGCGTGAGGGATCTCATCGATCCGGGGCCACTGCACCGAACCGTCAGCGTTATCGTGCCCCTCGCACATGAGCAACGCGCGCCTCACGTCTCTCGTGATTCACAAGTACCGGCACGTCGTGCCGGGCACCAGCCTCGAGTTCGGCGCCGGCTTCAACGTGCTCCTGGGCCGCAACGGCACCGGCAAGACGACGCTGCTCGAGCTGATCGAGATGGTCTGGTCCAAGGGCTTTCGACAGATCGCCGACGAGCCATTCCACCTCGAATATACCGTTGAGTTCGACGACCTTCCGACACGGCCTTCTTTGGGCGAATTCCCGACCGTCCCGGGATGCCGCATCCACGCGAAAGTGGAGAATGCACCCGCCGAGGCACCGCATCACGACCCGCGAAATTCGCGGACCACGAGCCCCCCTCTGCAATTTCGTTATCACGTCACCGCCGGCACGCTCGAGGATGTGGTGTTGGCTGTTATTAAAGGTACCCCCATGGGAGCCTTACTGCTTGCCGAAGGGCGCTCATCACCCCTACCGGTGCTCGCCGCGAGCGACCATGATCCAGTCATCTGGGTCGCCCCTGCCCAATATTATAGCGTTGAGGAAAGCTCGGATCCAGAGCCAAAGGCCACCTCTCATGTCGCCATTTGGGCTGAGTGGTGCAACCTGATCCTCATGCGTCTTCACAACACGGGGCGCTACGACGAGTCGCTCGGTGGGTTCCAGGCACTGACGTCGAACGAGCACCGGCTCATCGGTAGCGGCCTCAATAGCCCACACTGGGAGATCGAGCGGCGACTCGACAATGAGACCAAAGTCTATCCGTTCGATGATAGACTGCCTACTTTCTATCCACAACCATTGCTTGATCGATGGCACACGGATCTAAAAAAAGACCCACGGTGTGAGCCCCCAGAATTCCTGGGGTCGATTAGCGAAACCAGTGTCGCCGTCTTCCTGGAGCTTACAGTTTATAAAGACGTGTTAGTCAAATCCGGGACGCCCGCTCGCGAGCGTCGTTCAACCGTCGAACGCCTCAAGTTCGGTCCTCCCGAGTTTCGCATCATCCTCCAAAATGACCGCGGCGAAATCCCCGCGCAGGCTCTGAGCTACGGCGAAAAACGCCTCCTGGCGTTCCTGTGGCACCTCGCCTGCGAACCGAGCGTGATCATCGCCGACGAGCTCGTCAACGGATTCCACCACGAGTGGATCGAGCGATGCGTCGAGCTGATCACCGGGCGACAAGCATTCCTCGCCAGCCAAAACCCCCTGCTCCTCGACTGCCTCCCGCTCGCCAGCGAGGATGACGTCCGCCGCAGCTTCATCACCTGCCACCGCGATCCAGACGGGCAGATGATCTGGAAGAACCTGAGCGTTGAAGAGGCCGCTGATTTCTACCGTTCGTACCAGCTCCAGATCCGCCACACGAGCGAGATCTTACGAGGCCAGGACCTTTGGTAGCCCCCGTGGTCCATATCTACATGCTGACCGAGGACACGGGCCTCCACAGCCACGCGACCTGGGTGGCGCTCCTGCGTCGCATGTGCCGCCTCGTCGACGACTCCTGCGACACCCAGCCCGCCCCTCGCGCTGCCCCTGCGGGCGCCCCCTGCACCACCCAACGCATGCCCCGCCGGGCCCGCTGCGCGCCCGCGAACCCCCTCAGGGCAGCCAGCGCTCGTGCTCGTAAATATCGTGACCGAAGCCCGCCGCCATCAGCAGGTCCCGCCAATCTCGCTTCGCCAGGGTCACCGCCTGACGCAGTCGCTCCAGATCTCCCTCGCTCAGCTTGAGCGCGGCGAACCGGTAGCGCTCGAGCGCAACTGCATCCAATTGCGTGGGAAACGCCAGGTTATTGCCGCATTGCTCCTCGAGCAAGTGTGCCGCCTCCTCGCGTTGCTCCGCACCATCGAACAGTCGCTCGACCCGACGCCGGGTCTCCGGACTCAGCCTCACCATAGATTCGCTGTCCACCGGCCCCGCCCTACTTCCCCAGATCCGCCTTCACCGCTTGCAGCGCCGTGCGCAGCCCCTCTTCCAGCACCGGATGATAAAACGGCATCTTCAAGACCTCATCCACCGTCAGCCCCTGTTGCACCGACCACGCCAGCAGGTGCGCCAGGTGCTCTGCGCCTGGCCCTGCCAGCTCCGCGCCGCTCAGCTTGCGGTCCTCGCGGGTCGCGTAGATCCGCGTCAGTCCGTAGTTCTTTCGCAGCACCCGCGCGCGCCCCTGACGACCCCAGTCGACCTCGCCGATCGCGTGCGTCTCCGGGGTCACCCCCTCGAATCCGTCGCCGACCACCGCCATGCCCGGGTCCGTGAACACCACGCCGAGCCGCGTGCGGCGCGGTCGCGGCGTCACACCGCCCGGCAGGCGCGCCGCGTTGTCGCCCGCGATGTACCCCTCGTCCGACGCTTCATGCAACAGCGGTCGCAGCCCCGACACGTCGCCCGCGAGGAACACATTGCTCTGCCCGACCCGCAGCGTGCCCGCGTCAAACTGCTCCGGTCGGCCCTTGTCATCGAGCACGACCCCCGCGCGCTCCAGCTCGAGCGTGCCGAGCAGCGGCCTGCGTCCCGCTGCGATCAGCACGCGCGCCCAGGTCCCCGAGCGCTGCTCGCCGTCGCAGGTGTAATGCATCACCACCCCATCGCCGCCGACCGTGATCTCTCCTGCCACGTAATCGGTGTGCAGCTCGAGCTCGCCGACGAACGCCGCCCGCGCCGCCGCCTTGACCTTCGGGTCGCGCAGCGGACCGACCGCCCCGCGCGTCCCGACGATCGTCACACGGACCCCGAGCCGGTGTAGCGCCTGCCCGAGCTCGAGCCCGAGCGGCCCGGCCCCGACCACCAGCACGCTCGCCGGCAGGTCCTTCAGCTCGAACAGCGTCTCGTTGCTCAGCATCAGCGCCGCAGGCAGCCCCGCGAACACCCGCGGCACATTCGGCGCCGTGCCGGTCGCAACCACCAGCCCGCGAAACTTCACCTGCGTGTGCTCGTCGACCTGCAAGGTGTCCGCCGCGACCAGCCGCGCCGCGCCCACGATCAGCGCGCCTTGTTCGGCGAGCACGCGACAGTCCTCCAGCACGAACGAGACGAACCGGTCCCGCTCGGTCTGCACGCGCCGCATCACCGCCGGCCCGTCGATCTCGGGCGCCCGCGTGCGGATCCCGAAGCCGCCCGCGGCGTGGACCGCGTGCGCCGCCTCCGACGCCGCTATCAACAGCTTGGAGGGCATGCAACCGACCCGCGCGCAGGTCGTGCCGAGCGGACCGCGATCGATCACCAGCGCCCGCGCCCCCGCCTTGCTCGCGGCGCGCTGCGCCCCGAGCCCCGCCGTCCCTGCACCGATCACCGCGACATCGACAGTCCGCGTCTCCATGGGTCTCACGCCTTGCTCTCGCGCAGCACCTGCAGACCCCGCTGCACCGCCGGTCGCTCGGCGATCGTCGCCAGCCACGCCTTCGTCTTCGGGTACTCGTTGATCTCGAGGCCGAAGGCCTTGTGGTTGCGCATCCACGGGAAGCACGCCATATCGGCGATCGAGTACTCGCCGGCCAGGAACGGCCCGCGCGCGCCGAGCTCCGTCTCGACCACCTTGAACAGCCGCTTCACCTCGGTCTCGAAGCGATCGATCGCGTATGGGATCGGCTCCTGCGCGCTGCGGAAGTGGAACAGTTGCCCGAGCATCGGGCCGACCGCGCTCATCTGGAACATCAACCATTGCAACACGCGAAACCTACCTTGCGTGTCGCGTGGCATGAACTTGCCGGACTTCTCCGCCAGGTACACGAGGATCGCACCGGACTCGAAGACCGTCACCGCAGCGCCGCCCTCCCCCTCGGTGTCCACCAGCGTCGGGATCTTTCCGTTGGGGTTCTTCGCGCGAAACTCCGGCTTGTTCTGGTCACCCGCGGCAATGTTCACGCCGACGACACGATGAGGCAGCGCCAGCTCCTCCAGCATGATGTGTAGCTTGTCGCCGTTGGGGGTCGTCCACGAGTACAGTTCGAGCATGGCCCGCGCAGCATAACCCGGGCCACGCAGCGGCTGACAACGACGCCGCGAGATCTCGACCACGGGCGACGACGCGGCCCGTGGCGCCCGCCCGGCGGAGCGCGCGTCCGGGGGCACGACCCCGCCGACATCGAAACTTCCGCCGATCTGGCATAAATCGTCGCCCTTTCGCCGGTGCGGGTCGGTGCGCGTGCGCCGTCGGCCCGCGACCAGGCCCCCACACCCGCGAACCACTGACCTCCCGGCGGCGTCGGGGCCAGCCCGGCGCCGACATCGACTCCCGCAAAGGTGCGGCGGCAATGCAGGCTCGTTGACGATGCCGTCGCCGCAGGTCGCCTCCGCGCCGCTGCTCCCACCGCGGGTCGTGGCGACCGCGCCGCTCGTGGTCGAGTCCGGTGCGCCGCCGGTGTCTGTGGTGGTCGGGACGGCGTCCAGAGGGCTGCGACGCGGGCGCGGACAACGGGCCCTACGCGGCCTGCACCGACGCTTGCCTCGCCAACGTCTGCGGGGACGGCAAGGTGCATGCCGGCGTCGAGGGCTGCGACGAGGGGGCGGGCAACGTCGACACCGGCTACTGCCGATCGCCTACCTCGAGGACCCCGCGTCGACCTGCGCGGCCTGGAGCTCCGCGGATGAGCTCAAGTCGGCCCGGGTCGGCTTCAACGCGGTCGCGCCCGGCGACGCGGCGGCCCTGGCCGAGTGGAAAGCAAAGCGGCAGTGGGTCAGCCACTCCAACCTGAGCTGCGACCTGAGCCAACAGATCGACTGCATCGAGGCCTATTAGCCGCCCAGGGCCCGCGTTCCGCCCGTCGACCGTACCGCCCGCACCGCCCGCACCGCCCGCGTACGCGCGGCCTTCGCCGGCGCCGCCTCCGACCTGTCCTTCGGGTCAGGTACTGGGATCCCCAGCCCGCGCAGCTCGGCCACCGCTGCGTCGGCCCACCCGAGGTTGGCCGCCGGGCTCGCCGGACTCGGATGCAGGATCCTCCCGATCTTCACGCGCTCGCCGAGCGCCGTGCGAGCCTGCTGCTCCGCATACGCACCGATCCCGATCACCCACTGAGGCGCCAGCAGCTCGATCGTCCGCTGCAGATGGCGATCGCAGGCCGCCGTTAACGCCGCTCGCTCCGCGCTCGCCAGCTTGTCCGGCGTCCGGTTCTTGCCGCTCGCCTCCATGAACAGCAGCGGGCAATAATTCGCCACGTAAAAATCCGCGAAGAACGCCTGCGCCGTGCCCCATCGGCCCGCGACCAGCCCCCACACCCGCGAACCACTGACCTCGCTGCGTGTACACGCGAAGCCCAGCACCGGCCGCGCCGGGTGCTCCACCGCGGGTCGCAGCACCGGCGCCTCGATGCCCAGGAAATCTCGCACCCGCGCGACCTCACCGAATGGCACGCCCGTCTGGCCCATCCCGAACGGCCCCGGGTTCATGCCCAGCAGCACCACCTGCTTGCGCGTACTCCCGTAGCGCTCGATGTACCGCGCCTGCGCGGCCCAGGCGTACACCAGCGGGTTGTACACGTGCGTCACCGGCGGCCCGAAGCGCATCGCCTCGACCTCCTGGCACAGGCGGCGCGCGGCGGCCAGCATCTCGGCGGCGAGGGTCGTCATGGCGCCGGCATAGTCCGCCTGCCCGCGCCACGCAAGCACCGAGACCCCCACGGCGCACATTGACCGCCGCTTATGTACGCTACCTCGCAGAGATTTCAGCAGGCGCAGTAGTTGTCTGTGCATCTTCGGGGTGGGCCAAGCGCTGGCGCGGCCGTTCCTGGGGTGAACCGCCGCACCGGATCGGCCCCGCGCCGCACACACGGGCGCACACATCGCCCTTCGTTGCACGCGCACCTGTCGGCTCACGCACGTGGCCTGGAGACAGCCCGGGCAACTTTCATGACGCGCAGAATTGTCCCTGCGCACGGCCCGCTGCTATGTTCCGCGCATGCGCTGGACCCCGGTCATCCCTCTCGCCGCGTCCCTCCTCCTCGGCTGTGGCCTCGACCTCGGCGGCTCGTCCTGCGACAACCCGGGCTGCTCCGCCTCCCTCGACCTCGACACCGACGGCACCGGCACCACCACCGACACCGCTGGCGACACCGACACCGACTCCGGCGGTGGCCTCAACTTCTGGCCGGGCGTCGTGTGTACCCCCGACCCGGACCAGACCCCGCGCTTCTACTTCGACCTGCGCGCCGGCAAGGACCCCGAGCGCGACTACTTCCGGCTGCCCTTCCCGGCCGACGCGCGGGTCAAAGCTGGTGGCCTCGACCTCGAGGGTTTCCCGCGTCCGCCGGCCCGCTTCGCGCCCGCCCCGGAGCTCGCCGCCGTCATCGATCGCTGGATGGCCCACATCGAGCAGGACACCCCCGGCTTCGCGGTCGACGGCCCGATCCTCTTTCGTAGCAGCACCGGCGTCGACGACATCAACGGCGTCCACTATCTCAACGTCACCGCGGACCACCCGAACTACGGGAAGCCCCTTCAGGGCACCAACCTCGCCGCCAAGAACGGCGTCGGCACCGGCAACAATTACATCTGCGACGACTGGCTCTCGATCGAGCCGATCGACGGCGTCGTGCTCGAACCCGGGGTCACCTACGCGATCGTCATCAACGACACCATCGTGCCCGTCGGCGGCGGCAAGTTCGTCCCCGACGCCGACCTCGTCGCCATGCTCGCCAACACCGCCCCGAAAGACGCCCTGCAAGCCCAGGCCTGGCCGACCTTCGCCCCCCTGCGCAGCTTCCTCGCCAGCTCCGCCAACACCTACGACCTGCGCGTGGACAACGTCGTCGCCGCAACCGTGTTCACCACGGCCCCGCACCGCGACCTGATGGCGCGCGCCCGCGAGGCCGTACACGCCGGCCCGCTGCACGCCTCGCAGTTGCACGTCTGCGAGGCCGCCGGGCCCTCGCCGTGCTCGAGCGCCGCCGGCCTCACCGAGGACGAACGCCGGCTGCGCGAGTGCGGCGCCCCGAGCTCCGCCTTCACCGAGATCCACGGCCGCGTCACCCTCCCGGTCTTCCAGGAGGGCCGCCCGCCCTACGCCACCCGCGGCGGAAAGATCCAGCTCGGCAAGGATGGACCCGCCTTACATTCGGTGCAGGACGTCTGCTTCGCGCTGATCGTCCCCAAGGGCGAGGCGCCGGTCGCCGGCTGGCCGACCCTCGTCTACGCCCACGGCACCACCGGCAGCTTCCGCAGCTCGCTCACCGAGGGCATCGCCGGCAAGGCCGCCAGCGCCGGCATCGCAACGATCGCCCTCGATGGCGCCTTGCACGGCGAGCGCCGCGGCGACACCGACAGCGACGGCCTGGTCGACGGCCTCCCGCTCGAGCAACTCGTCTTCAACCTGCGTAACCCGGACGCCGCCCGCGACAACATCCTGCAAGGCGCCATCGATCAGTTCACCGCCGTGCGCCTCGCCCAGCACCTCGCCGACGCCACCGCCCCCGAGCCCGCGCCGACCACCCTCGATCCCGCCAATGTCCTGTTCATGGGCCACAGCCAGGGCGCGCAGGCCGGCGTGGTGTTCCTGCCTTACGAGCCCGAGGTCCACGCCGCCGTGCTCAGCGGCGGCGGGGCCAACCTCATCCGCGCCCTGCTCGCCAAGACCGAGCCCAAGGTCACCCTCGGCGGCGCCGCCTATCCGCCGCGCGACCTCCTGCAGCTCGCCTTCCAGGAGCGCCCCGACCGCCCGCTGACCAGCGCCCATCCGCTGCTCATGCTGTTTAATACCTTCGTCAACCGGTCCGACGCCGACGCCTACAGCCCGATGCTGGTCCGCGGCCCCGCGCCGGATCTGCCGCGCAAGAATATCCTCATGTACATCGGCTACACCGACAGCTACACCCCCCTGCGCAGCGCCGGCAGCCTCGCCATCGGCGCCGCCCTGCAGCTCGGCGGCGCCACCCTGTTCCCCGGCCCCTGCGACCAATACACCGACGACGAGGCCCAGGCGTGCAGCTACACCACCAGCGGCTTCCTGCCCACCACGCCCTTGCCCGCCTCCGCCAACGTCCTCGGCGTCACCGCCGTCGCCTTGATGCGCGAGCAGCCGCCCGGCAAGGACGGACACTTCGTCGCCTTCACCGCCAATGAAGCGACCCGCATCGTCGACTACCTGCTCTCGGCCCGCGACAAGGCCGTGCCCACCGTCGCCAACTGAGCCCGCCGCGCCGCTCCTCGTATGCGCTGTCGTGGGTGCATGAGGCCCCGCGGCAGCACCATGTTCCGCGGCCCACGGCCGACGCCGCGCTCGGCGGCCATCGAGCGCCGCTTAACGCGTGCGTACGGGCGTGGCTGATGGAGCTCATTCGGGCGCGAACCACACGCCTGGACATGCATCGCGGAACGCAGCGGTCTCGGCGTTGCAAACATACTCACCGTCCATTTTACGGTTATCGTACCAATCGAGGAGTTCATCCTGGCAGTCCCGTCCCACGAGGCACTGCATGAGCTGGGTGTTCATCATTCCGCACGCCTCGCTCACCGCCTCGGCTTCCGGCTGGCGGTCCTCGACGCAGTTATCGATGCACGCCTGAACGGGAAAGTCCTCTGAAATGTCAGCGAAGCAGATCTCAGCCCGACACGCCGCGGTGCACAGCATGACGGACTCCTTACTCCGCTCCCGCTTGTCGCACCCGAACGGTGTCAGCCCGAGCGAACATGCGACGATAATCTTTGCGCAATGACGGTACATTACACTCATCCTTTCACTCTCGCGGGCCAGATCGCCGGGTTTGTGCGAGCCCGTCGCAGAACTCGGCATATCGAAGCCTATCACCTCGCGGCTCAGCGATCGAGCGCGTCGACGAGCGCGAGGCCCCAGGTGGCCTCGGCCTCGTGTACGAGCGTATCGACGCTCGCGTCGAGCGTCGCCAGGTCCCACAGGCGGGCCGTGCCGTCCCAGCTCGCGGTCGCCAGCGTGGCCCCGTCGCGGCTGAAGTCGACCCCGGCCACGCGCGCGGCGTGGCCCGAGAGCACGGCCCGCAGCGCGCCCGTCTCGGCGTCCCACACCCGCGCCAGATCGTCGGGCCCCGCGCTGGCGATCCACCGGTCATCGGGCGACAGCGACACGTCGAGCGGCCACGGCCCCGGATGCGCGACGCTCCAGCGCACGCCCGCGGGGCCGCTGCGCGCGAGGAACCGACTGCCGCCGACGACGACGACGCTGCCGTCCGCCGAGATGTCCGCCGAGGTCGCGCCGGCCGGCGCAGCGACCTTGCGACAGCGCAGCGGTGGGCCCGGCTCGAGGCTATATACGGTCGCGTCGACCGACACCAGCACCGCGCGCGACAGATCCGGCGCGCTGGCCAGGTCGGGCCACTCGAGCGCCGGGCAATCGACGGTCGGCATGTCCTCGTCGACGCCGACAGCGAGCGCGATGAGGCCGGCCCCATAGACCGTGAAGACCAGCACATCACCCGTCAGCGCGACCACGCGGCGGCTGGACATCGACGGCGCCAGACCCGGCGCGAACACCTGGCCGCGCACGCGATGCCAGTGCTCGAGCAGTTGCGTCGACGGGCGCCACACCAACGCCCCGGTCGTCGTATCGAAGATCTGCGGCCCGGGAGAGCCCGCGCCGGCGTCGACGACCGCGAGGCGGACACCGTCAGAGAGGAACGCGCTGGCCTTCACGGTCCCGCTGCCTACCTCGAGCGCGTGCCGACGACGACCGCTCCCGCGGTCCCACACCAGCGCTCGACCCTCCCCGTGGGTCGTCGCCAGCGAGCGGCCGTCGGGCGCGAAGCTGACGCCCGAGAGCCCGTGCTCGTCGGCGAGGACCCGCGGCCGCGGCACGGCCGGCAGGGCCCACTGCGTCGCGTTCGCCGGGTCGGCCAGCAGCACGCTACCGTCGGCGAACAGTCGGATGTCGCGCAGCCCCGCGGCCGCGATCGTCCCGAGCGGCTGCAGCTCGGGCAGCGTGAGCACCTCGACGCCGCCGCGCTCACGCGCGATCGCCACGCGATCTCCGGCCGGTGACATCGCCAGTTGACGCACCGCGTCGGCGCGGTCGCCCGGCAAGGCCCAGGTCTCCCCGGTCGTGAAGTCGTGGACCGCCACGCGACCCTGCACGCCAGCCACCACCACCCGCTGCGCGTCGGGAGTCAGTAATAGATGCGTGAAGGTCACGAAGTCGGCGCCCACGAACACCGGCGCGAGCGTCGGCCAGGTCGCGCCCGTCGACCGCCCGAGCCGGCCGTCCGAGCACAGCACCGCGTAACGACCGTCGAGGAGCCCCGACACTCCGCTGACGATCTCCTCGCCGCACGCACCGAGGAGCTGCTGCTGCCGCGGGCCCGAGGCCGAGCCGGGCACCGGCCACGCGTCGCCGACGTTGACGTCGATGAGCTCCCACGCCTCGGGATCACGCTCGCCGGTGGCCAGCGAGTACGCCGCGATCGTGAAGCCGGCGGACACCACCCACACCCGCCCGTCCTCTACCCGCAGCTCCCGGGTCAGCCTCGACGTCGGCACCCGCCAGCGCTCGAGCCCGCCGGTGATGCGGCGTAGCGAGCTCTCATCACCGCACAGGATGTCGTCGACCGCGAGCGCGACCAGCGGCCGGCAGTCGGGCAGCGCGGCGTGGGCGAGGCGCGTCGGCCGGGCCGCCGCGCGGGCGCCGGACAGCAGGCCCCGCGCCTCGGGCGAATCGACGAGCCGCAGCGCATCGGCGGCCAGCACCTCCACCGCCGCATCATCGCGGCGGTCCTCGGCCGCACGCGCCTGGGCGACCAGCGCGCCCGCGAGGTTGCGGTCCGAGGTCGCCAGCGCCGCCCGCACGTCGTCCTCCGCCGCGACAGCGCGGTCGCGCTGGGCTCGCAGCCGCAGGTTCCCGAGCACCAGCAGCGCCGCGATCACCAGCAGCGCCGCAGCAGCGACCAGCAGCGGCCCGCGCCACACCTTCATGAACCTAAGCGCGACCTCGAGCGGCGTATAGTGATGCGCCCCGACCCGGCGACCCGCGAGGTACGCCGCGACGTCGACAGCCAGCGCCTCGGCGTCGGGATAACGTACCTCGGGATCGGCCAGCGCCCGCGTCACGATCGCCACCAGCTCGGCCGGGACCTCGCGCGACGGCCGTACCATCGGCGCGTCACTTCGCGGTGGTGGCGTCGCGAACAACAGCTCGTGCAGCACGGCACCGAGGCCCCAGACATCGGCGCGGCGGTCGGCCGGCTCGCCCCTCGCCTGCTCCGGGCTCATGTAGGCCGGCGTGCCGAGCACCGCCCCGCGACGCGTCGTCGCGGCGTCAGCCTCCGGCGACTCGTCGGTCACCTCACCGTCCAGCCGACGCGCGAGCCCCCAGTCGACCACCTGGGTCGCGCCGAAGTCCCCCACCATAATGTTGGCCGGCTTGAGGTCGCGGTGGATCACCGCGTGCGCGTGCGCGTAGGCCATGGCGTGACACGCGTCGAGATAATGCCCGAGCAGCTCGAGACGCTCGCCGACACTATGACGCTCACCGAGCAACTGCGACAGCGGTCGACCCCGCATCAGACGCATCGTGTAAAATAATCGACCGTCCGCGTCGCGGTCCTCGTCGTATACCGTCACAATGTTCGGATGCTCGAGACCCGCCGTCACCCGCACCTCGCGCGCCAGTCGCCGCGCCAGCGCGTCGTCGTGGGCCTCCTTGAGCGCCACCGTGCGACCGAGCCAGCGGTCACGCGCCAGGTATACCCGGCCCATACCGCCGACGCCGAGCACGCCGAGCCGGTCGTAGCGCTCGCCCCCTCGCGCTGGTTCGGCGCGTGACCGCGTGACCACGCCCGGATCGCTGGCGTCGCCTTGCGGGCCGCTGGCGTGGTCGAGGGGGTTCAGCCGCGGTCCTCGAGCACGTCGTTGTGGCGCAGCACCAGCTCCACCTGCCCGGTCCCGGCCGCCCGCACCAGGTCCGTCCGGATCCCACCATCGCGCAGGCGCGCGCGCAGGCGCCCGAGGTTCACGTCCCAGCGCTTGCGCAGCACCCACGCGTCCTGCTCGTCGGGCCACACCTCGCGGGCGACCACCTCCCAGCCCGCGGGTCCGCCGAGCGCCGCCAGCTCGGAGAGGATGCGCGCGTGTACGCCGGAGAAGCTCACCGGCGGCGCGTCCCCGATCTGGATCTGCGCCGTCGCATACGCCGTGATGATGTGCAGCGGCGGGTCGATGCCGCCGGTGACCCGCGTCGGCGACAGCCCAGCGCCGACTGGCATCGCCACCGCCCGCAGCGCCAGGCCCTCGACCACCCAGCGGTCACCGACCGCCAGCGGCGTCGTCACGCCGCCCTGGGCCCGCCGCCAGCCGTCGCAGGTGTCCCACAACAGACAGGCCGCCGCGGGCTCGTAGCGCGCGAACAGTTGGATCTGCGGGTGTACCTGCAACGAGCACAGGCCCGGCAACATCGTCGGCGGCAGGCCCGGAGCCTCGATCGCCAGCGCCTCCGCCGGCAGCTCCACCGATACCACCACCAGCTCGAGGCCCTGCGCGAGCGCGATGCGCTGACCCGCCATCAACCGCACCTCCGCCACGCTGCGCCCCTCGACCGCGAGCCGCCGCCGCAGCGCCAGCAGCCACAGGTCCCCGCCCCGCAGGCTCAGCATCGCGTGCCCCTCCGAGACCCGCGGATCGTCGATCTGCAAGCTGGCGCTCCACAGGCGGCCCATGAGGTCGCCCGCGCCGAGCGAGCGGCAGGTCCCGTCCGGCAAGCGGAAGGTCGCACACACGCGATTCATCGCTCCTTGTAACACCGATAGCAGGCGTCGGTCTCGCGACACGGGCGTACGCCGCCAGTTTGTCCTACGGCGCTATCGCGCGCGCGCCAGCGCAGATCCGGCCGGCGCGGCCCATCGACGCTCGCCCGCGCCTGTGGTTAGACTGCCGCGATGCGCAGCGTCTCCCTGATCCTCGCCTTCGGCTTCGTCGTCGTCCTCGGCCTGCTCGTGGTGCTCGTGCTCAGCGGAGCCGCCGAGCGCCAGGCCGTCGCCTGCTTCTCGATGTCCTTCCTCGGCATCGGCATCGCGATCGGCCTCGGCCTCAGCGAACGCCGCTGAGGCCGAACGAGGCCCCGGCGAACGCCGGGGCCCGTCATGTCACTTGCTGCGCGCCAGCGCGACGCTGCGAATGTCGACGCCACCGACCGCGACCGGCGCCGTGAAGCTCGGCGGCAGGCCGATGAGGAAGCGGGTGTGGAACACCTGCCCATTGCTAATGAACACCGCCTCCGCCCCGAAGCCGCCGACGCCGGTGGCCACCGCCGGTGTCCCGGTGATCGTCGGCGCACCGGGCACCGCGAAGCTCGCCGACCACGTGTTATTCTGAAACACCTGGCCGTAGAACTTATCGTCGGTGCCGCGATAGACGACCGCCACGCCGCCCTGGGGCAGCGCCGCCGTGCCCAGGCGAAACTTCGTCGTGATGTTCGGGATGGCCGCGTTCTGCGGGTTCCACGTCCCGATGATGCGCAGCGTCCAGCGCCCCAGGAACATGGGATTATTATTGATGTACGGCCACAGTGCCATCAGGTCCGCCGTCCCGGCCGTCATCGTCACGATGCTCGGCATCTGCAGATTCTGATTCGAGTAGAACCCCGAGAGGAAGTTCGAGGCCGCCCACACCCCGGCGTTGCGGTCGCGGGCGGTGGTCTGGTTGGCCGCGCTGGCGAACAGGATCGTCGCGTTGGCGCCGCGCGCGGCGATGTCCGCGTTAACCGGCCCCGAGGTGCCGGTCGGCTGCGCCGCGCTCCACACGCCGTTGGTGAACGAGGTGTAGTAGTGATTGGTGTCCGTGCCACGAAACACCACCTGCGCGGTGGTGTCGGCCGCGTCGATCGCCGGCCAGTGCAGGGTCGTGAAGGTGTCATTGACCGTCGCTACCGGCGACCACACGCCCTGGTTCCACGTCACGTACTGCAGCTTGTTGTCGAGCGGGTCGCCCTGCTTCGTGTAGCGCATGACGCCGACGCCGAGGTTCGCCGAGGTCATCGCCAGGTCGACGCCCTCGACCGTCACCCCCGCCAGCGGCGTGGTCGCCCAGCCGAGCGCGTTGGTGAAGGTGCCGCCGAGGTTCCCGTTCGGGCCGGTGTTGCCGCCCGCGAGCAGGATCACCGTCGGGCACAGCCCGCAGGTCGCACCGCCGCAGTCGATGTCGACCTCCATCCCGTTCTTGACCCCGTCGTTGCACGAGGCCGCCTTGCACACGTTGCTGCACGCGTCGTTGTCGACCAGGTTCGCGTCGTCGCAGTCCTCGACCCCGACCTCGACGAAGCCGTCGCCGCAGGAGTTATCCGTGCAGTTCGCCTTGCACGCCTTGCTGTTGCCGTTGTTGGCCCCCTCGTCGCACTGCTCGACGCCGGCCTGGACCAGCGCGTCGCCGCAGACCGCCGTCTTGCACAACAGCGTGCATGCGCCGCTGTTGCTGTTCTGGCCCCCGAGGTCACAGGTCTCGCCCAGGCTCGGCTGCAGGAAGCTGTCGCCGCAGACCGGCAGGGTGCACAGGTCCGTGCACCCGTCGTCCTGGTCGCCGTCCTTGCCGTCGTCGCAGGCCTCGCCGAAGTCCTTGACCGCGTTGCCGCACACCTCGAGCTCGCAGCTCGCGTTACAGCCGTCGCCCTCGACCACGTCGCCGTCGTCGCAGCCCTCACCAGGCCCGAGGTCGTCGTCGCCGCAGACGTTGAGCACACACTGCGCGTTGCAAGCCTTGCCAGGCCCGTTCTCCGCCGCGTTGTCGCACTCCTCCGTGCCCATCCCCTCGTTGTGGATGAAGCCGTCGCCGCAGCTCGCCAGGTTGCACAAGCCCGTGCAGTCCGCAGCGTCCCCGTTCTCGAAGCCGTCGTCGCAGGCCTCGCCCGCGCCCGGCTGCACGAAGGTGTCACCGCACTCGGCCACCGTACACGCGCTCGTACACAGGTCCGTGTCCTCCTGGTTGCCGTCGTCGCACTCCTCGCTCACCGAGGCAATGCCGTCGCCGCAGCTCGCCAGCGCACACAGGTTCGTGCACGCGTCCGCGTCGTCCTGGTTGCCGTCGTCGCAGCCCTCGCCCGGACCCACCAGCGCGTCGCCGCACACGTTCGGCGAGCAGTCCGCCTTGCACGCGTTCATGTCGCCGTTGTCCGGCCCGTCGTCGCAGCCCTCGGCCGGACCCACCAGCGCGTCGCCACACACGTCCTGCTTGCAGTCCAGGTGACACGCCGCGTTGTCGCCGTTGTTGACCCCGTCGTCGCACTCCTCGCCGACGTCGACCACCGCGTCACCGCACTCGCCGGGCATCCCCGTGGTGCCGCTGGTGCCGTCGGTGTCGCCGGTCGTGCCGGTCGTCGTGTCACCGGTATCGGTGCCGCCCGTCGTGCCGGTGTCCGTGTCCGTCCCCGTCCCCGGCGTCGTGGTCGTGCTCGTGCTCGTGCCCGACGTCGGGTCCGTGGTCGGATCGCCCGTCGGGTCGCTCGTCGCCTCGCTCGTCGGGTCACCCGTCGTCGGGATCGTCGTGGTCGGGTCGGTCTGCGTCGTCGGCTGACCCGTCGTCGAGTCCTGCCCGGTGCTCCCCGTACTCGCACCCGTCTCCGCCCCCGTAACCGCGATCCCATCGTCGCCGCACGCCGCGAGAGCGAGCGACAGGACCACCACTGCACCTTGATAAGCCAGGTTCTTCATCGAAATTCCTCCTCGCGCAGGGTAGCCCGCGAGCGCCGCGCGAGGAACGCTAAATGTGTGCACAAGCGCGCACTCTGCCACCACGCGCGGCCCCATCACCTATCGCAATGCAGACGTCGCACAGGTCACGGCGCGAACGAGCCGGATGTCGCAAGCAGGCGCGCCCGCAAAGCGGCGGTCCCAGGTCCCATCCCTGCGTCGACGACCTGTCTGCACGATCATGTCCCCAAAGACATGTTAACCGACCCGCAAGATCGACTGCGGCGAGCGACCCAGCTCGCTATGGTGCGCATCCACGGCCGCGCGAAGCTCCGGTGTCACCGCGGTCCGTGCGTGCTCCCACGTCGACATGATATGCGCCAGATCCTCGTCGGCCCACCCGGCGACCTGCAGCGGATCGAGGCCGAGCTTGCCGCCGAGGCGGAGAAAGCCGGCGCGTGAGACGTCCCCGAACTCGCGCGACTTGTTGAACTTGAGCGCCAGCGTCCGCTTGACCTCGGGATACGCGACAGTGGCCACCAGATCGTAGGCAGGGCTCAGGCGGGCGTTTCGACCGTCCGCGTACAGCAGTGACCAATTCTTGTGGTGCGCGTCGGCGTTACCGGATAGGACCACGAACACCAGCCGACGCACGAATTCTCGCAGGTCCGCGAGGCCGCAGACCAGGTGGATCACGCGAGCAATACTCTCGTAGTTGTGGACGTCGTACTTCTTCGCGGGCGCGATGTCGAAGACCTGCGCGAAGTCCTCGATGTGTACGCGCCGGCCCGGCTCCGGTCGGTCGAAGCGGCGCACCGCATAACATGCCGTCGTCGGTGAGAAGCGGCGCTCGGGCACCCCTACGAGGCTTCCGAAGGGCACGAGCTCGAAGGGTGGTACCTCGATGCCGCTCGCGCGAGCCCATTCCATCATCGCCGCCTCGTTCTCCGGCACCGCCGCGAACTCGTGATCGGGAAGCTTGACGATCCAGTCGCCGCCGCGTCCGCTCACCGGCAAGGTCAGCCCTTTGCCATCCCGCACCATCGAGAACTTGAGCTGCACGCCGGCCAACGAGAACCGCAACTGGGCGGCCGGGGACGTCGGCCGCTCGCGCTCACCCATGGACGACGTCTCCTCTGTCCCGCGATCTCCCTGGATATGCACGCGCACCGCACCGGGAAGGTCCTCGCCGAGGTGGGCCAGCAGTCGCATGTCCTGGTCCTCGCCCACGCCCGCCGTCTCCGCGATCATGCGGCGCAGCGCGCCCTCGGGCAGCAGGTTGGCGAAGAACGCCGGCACTTGTTGACTGCGCGGCCAGGGGGCGTCCAGCTTGCCCTCGAAACACTGACCGAGCACCGGTCGCGCCGGCCGCTGGCGGTAGCTCTCGTGAATACGAAACTGCACCGTGTCGCCGCGGCCTGGCCGCGCCAGGGTCCCGACCACGACATCGTCCAGGCTCACGAGGAGTTCCATGGCCTAGTCGTCCTCGACGATCATCGCCTCGATCGGCGGTCGGTCGTGTTCGTCCCACTGCGCCCTCTGTGCGGTGAAGCGCTGCACGACCTCCTGCAGCAGCGCGCCCCGCTTGCGCAGGAAGGTCGCCTCGTCGCCATCGGCGAGCGCCCATCTCGCCTCGTCCGATACCACCTGTGAGGCGAGGATCGTGCGATCTCCACAGGCTCCGAGGGCCCGCGCCAGCCCGGTCCGGACCCCCGGGTGCAGCATGCGATTCGCCAGGCTGCTCTGGAACTCCGCCGGGTCGGGACAGATCACATGCAAGAGCTCCTGGACATCATCACCGCTGGCATCGCTTCGCACCGGCGCGCCGGTCCTCACGTCGAGCGGGCGCAGCTCGAGCAGCGCGAGGACCTGGATCTTGCAGCGTGCGTACGCGAATGAGAAGTCCTCGAGCGCGAGCGGCGACGATGGCCGGCCCGGCAGCATCGCCAGCAGTCGCTGGACGCTGGCGTGCTCGTCATCGCCGACCGCGGCCAACATCCGCCGGGTCCCGACCGCGTCGCCGTCGTGCGCACCGGTCAGCGCGCCGCGCCAGATCCACCGCGCCAGCAGCTCGAGGGTCCGCGGGTGCGGCTCGGGATGGCGATGGAAGAACCGCGCCAGCGCCAACAAGGGCTGGGTATAGGGCAGCAGCGAGATGTGCGGGATCCCAGCGGTATGGCGCAAGAACGCGATCGCCGAGCGTGCGACCCGCTCGGTGTCGAGGAGCGCCTGATCGGCATCGACCGGGGTCAGGTCGGTGCCACACGTCGCCAACAGCATGTCGTGAAGGACGCCCTCGTCGATCGCGCCGAACCCGAACTCGACCAGTGCGGCTGCGACCTCCCGCAAGCTCGCCGGGGTCGCCGGGCTGCGCGCGCCATGGAGGGCGTTGAAGACCTCGCTGTCCTCCATCTTCTTGCCCGTGTTGTTGGCCCGGCGAAAGACCTCGCGGACGATCGCCTCGTCCTCCGTGACGACGATGTACGCCGGGAGCAAAAACTCGCGCAGGCGCTTGCCGAGCCGCGCCATCCGACGGGGGTCTCCGGCCGCGTCATGATGGGACACCAGCCACAGCATCAGCCGCTCCGAGTCGAGCACCTCGGTGAGCGGGATGAAGTGCCGCGGGACCACCTCGCGCGCCTTGGGGCGGACGAAGCGCTCACTGAGCAGATCGAAGAAGGCGGCGAAGGGCTCATCAGGGAAGCCGGCGCCAGCGAGGACCCGCGTCAGTGAGACGATACGCTGCTGGCCGTCGACGACCCACAGGGCGTCGGCGCGGGCCGGCGCGTCGATGACGACCGAGCCGTGAACGATCCGCTCGGCCTCCGCGGGTCGCTGCCAGAGCAGCAGCATGCCGACCGGGAAGCCGCGATAGATGCTGTCGAGCAGCTCGAGCGCGTCCTCGACCTCCCACTTCATCGGCCGCTGAAACTTGGGCACCCGGATCCGACCGTTGCGAACGGCGCCGACCAGGTCCTCGACGCTGAAGGTGCGTGCGTCGGGCCGCGTGGCCAGTGCCGCGGGCGCGGTGACATCGGCGTCGGGGGCCACGTGCGGCGAACCTAACACTTCGGCGCGACCGCCAGCAACCTGTCGCGCTTCATGCTCGTCTGTCACGGGCCCGAACTTCTATCCGGCGGTCGCCGCGTTCTTCGCCGACTTCTTCGCGGCGGCGTCCTTGGCCCTTGTCGTCGCCGTCTCGGCCTTCGGCTTCGGCGGCTCGAGTCGCCGGTCCCACGCCTTCTTGCGCAAGTTGGGCAGCGGCACGAACGCCCCCTCGGGCAGCGGCCCGATGCCATGACGCTCGCGGATCTCGTCGGGGAGCTGGCCCTGGACCGCGATGGCGCACTTCTCGACGTGTTGCAGCTCCTCGCGCCCGGCGTCGTACAGCAGCTTGTGCGGGTCGTACCAGCCGCGCTTCGCCACCACCTCCGGCGGCGGCATCTTGTACGAGACCTTGATGATCTCGACCTTCTCCGGCATCACGCCGCGGTGCGTGCGGGCCCACTCGCGGCACAGGTAGCGCCCGTACCACTTCTGGTACACGTCGCCCTTGCCCGACTCGCCGCCGATGACGCGGCGGTTCATCTTGCGCATGCGATCGTTCCAGATCCACGGGATCGGCATGCGCTCCTTCGCGTAGAGGTCGGTGCGCATGTCCCAGCGCTCGCCGTTCTCGTCGACGAGTACGATGCGCATGAACACGTTGTGACGCGGCGGGTTCGGGGCGAACATGCCCCACACCTGATCGGTCTGCGTCGAGAACACCCAGGTGGAGAATGGTTCGCGGGACTTGCCGCGGTAGGTCGACAGCACGTCCTTCTCCGGCAGCTCCCACACCGCGATCGCCTGGATGTGATAGACGAGCAAAAATCCGACCAGCATGCGTCCGCCGGCCTGGTAGGCCCAGGGCGCGCGCGCGTGTCCAGGCGGGTCCTCCACCGGGATCTCCGGCGCAATCAAAACGCGGTCAGGCGGATTGAACGTCAGGCCGATCGCCGCCAGGCGGCGATGGACCCACGGGTGCTGCTGCAACGCCAGCACCAGCACCAACGCCACGTTGACCGCGACCCGCACGAACTTCAGCACCTCGGCCTGCTGCGGGTCGTGGAAGCGCACCCCCATCAACCACAGGTAGCCCACCAGCACCACGCTCAAGCCGGCGACTTTGCGCCCGAAGCTCCGCGTGCCGCGATGCGCCCGCAAGTACGTATAGACCAGCACGATCACCGCGATCGTCAGGGCGATCCAGCCGAAGTGGAGGCCGCCGACCGCGGCGGTCTCCTCCTTCCCGAGCACGTATTGCTTGAACCATGGGACCAGCGGCCCGGCTTGCAGGTACACGCCCAGCACGCCCAGCGCGATGAACCCGTACAGCAGCCACGTCGGCAGCTTGCGGCCGTCGCGGATGTGATGCGGCAGGCGCCGGTCCTCGGCCGGCAGCGGCGGCTCGTTACGCCGCACCGTCGCCGGCATCGGGATCCCGAGGCGCGCCAGCCCGCGGCCGAAGAACCGCAGGATCCGCCCGGGCTCGTCGCCTTGCAGGCAGAACAGGTAGGTCGACATCATGATCGGCGCGAACATGCCGATGTTCATCAACACCAGCAGTTGCCCGTGGAACATCAGCCCGAGGGTCAGCCACACGCGGCGTCCGAGGAACCACTTACAAAACCACTCGCGGTCCAGCACGTACGTGCTCCCGCGCAGGCGCACGCGCATCCGCCCGCTGCCGAGCAGCCACCACACCCCGCCGACCACCACCATCATCCCCAGCCACGCCGCCGCGAACACGCGCTGCATATTGACGACGTTGAGCCCGTTCTTGGCCGGCACGTAGTGGACCGGATACGCGACGGTCACCAGCGCCATCACCAGCAGGCCGAGGCCGAGCCACGCCGCGCGCACCGCCCACAGGCGCCGCCCGTGCAGCGGCTCCAGCCGCTCGCGCAGCCCCCAGCGCGTGATGAGCCCGATGATCATCATCGGGAAGAACGACTCCCACCAGTGCGTGACCCACGTCGCCAGGCGAAACAGGTTGAGCCCCAGCACCGACGACACCTCTTGCGGATAGAACCGGTAGAAGTGGTCCATGTTGAGCGCGTAGTACAGCGTGTCGCCCTTGGCCCATACGTTGCCGTTCTTGACCACCCCCGTGAAGCAGTACAGCACGCCGAGGTTGCACACCATCAGCCAACGCGTCCACGCCGGGATCAGCCGGTAGGTCGCCGCGAGCCCGCGCGGATGCTCCGGCGAGGGCGCTACACCAGCGCCGCCGCCGGGCCCGTCGCGCTCGCTCAGCAGCCCTTCGCGGCGCAGCCGACGGCACCGCAGCCAGTTGTCGACGCTGTACGCCGCCCCGCTGCGCGCGGTCAGCAGGTACACGAAGAACACCCGGTAGACCAGCTCCGTCCCCTCCCAGAACAGGTAGTTGCGGACGAAAAAACTGTTCATCAGCAAAAAGCTGAGGATGCCCATCATGCGCGTACGCCAGCCGAGCATGAACGCCACCGTCACGAAGTAGAACGCCAGCATTTGCGTCCACATCGCCCGCGGCGTGTCGAAGAAGTACAGCAGCGAGAACTTCGGACCCTTGAGGTACTCGAGCACCCCGGCCGCGTCGAAGAACCCGAACGGCTCGCCGGTCTGGCCCTCGCCGAAGCCCTTGAACTGCGCGCTGGCCGACTGTGTGCGCGCCGCGTCGGTCAGGAACAGGCCCTCGTCGGTGAACAGGAAGGTGAAGTACTCCCAGAGGTCGTTGATGTTGCAGATGCAGAGGAACGCGAACACGATGCGAAACAGCGCGATCGGGCGCGGGTCCTCCACCGTCAGCCAGAACCGGCGCCAGCGCTCGCTCTGCAGCGCGAAGATCAGGTAGATCATCAGCACCGCGCCGAGCATCAGCCAGCCGATCGTCGGTGACAGGGCGATCGCGTCCTGGTTGGGGATGCGGTCATCCGCGAGCGCTAACAGGGCCCCGAGCATGGCCCCGAGTGTCACGGCGCCCGCCGGCCAGCGCAAGCGATTCCCGGCCGCCCCGGGCCCTGGCCCCGGCCCTGGCCCCGTGCGAGCCTTCACGGGTGCGAGGCGACGAGATCCCCATCGGCGGCGTCCGCCGACCTCCGCCGCGCATCGCCGGGCTCGCCCTGACCCCTGCGGGCCAACCCACAGATCGGCCACCACGCCCTGCCTGTGCCCCCGCAGGCATGGGCCACACTCGCGCGATAGCAACCGGAAAATAATCGTCGTCCCTCGCGACACCCCGGCCCCTCCTCGCGGACAATGCCTGCCGAGGGCATGTGACCGCCGATCGAGATGCTCGAGACGATCGAGAGGATCCACAGGACGCCGCGCTGCTGCGCGACGCCGCTGCCGGCCACGCCGGAGCCACCACCCGGCTCTACGCCGCCCACGTCGACGCCCTCTACGCGTTCGCCTTCTACCGGGCCGGCCGCGACCCTGCCCTCGCCGAGGACATCGTCCACGACACCTTGCTCGACGCGCTTCGCCACGCCGCCCACTTCGATCCGACCCGCGGCGACCTGCGAACTTTTCTGCTGCTGCGCCTGCGAAACGTCGCCCGCACCCACCTGCGTGACCATCACCGCAGCCACGCGCTCGCCAGCGCGTGGGACCAACGCGAGGCCACGCTGGCCCAGATCTTCCAGTCTCTCGCGGGCGCCCCGGCCGGCGACGAGCTGCTCGCGCGCGCCGAGACCCGCGAGCTCGTACACCTTGCGATCGCCGGACTCGCCGACAACCACCGCGTCGCGCTGACCCGCAAGTACCTGCACGGTGACACGCTCCAGTCGCTCGGCGCGCGCCTCGGGCTGTCCGAGGACGCGGCCAAGTCCCTGCTCGCGCGCGCCAGACGGGCCTTCCGCGACGCCTTCGCCGCTTTGCGTCCCGAGCCCGCCCCCGCGGCCCTCGGGCGCCCCACGCCAGCTCTCCGGGAGGTGCGCGATGTCTCGTGATCAACTGCCTCGCGAATCCGGCGACGACACCCTCGATCGTCTCCTCAACATGACCGCAGATCCCCCACAGCTCGAACCGGACGCCCGCGCCCGCCTGCTCGCCAGGCTGCGACGCTCGCGTGAGGCCGACCTGTCCTCGCCTGTCGCGACGCCCAGCCGGCGCGCCCCGGAGCTCCCCATGACCGCCCCACCGCCTCGCCCGTCCCGCTTCAAGCCCGCACTCGGCTACACCCTCGCGATCGCGGCCACCGGCCTGCTCGTGTGGTCCGCCAGCTCCTTCGTCCTGCCCCAGGTCAACCCCGACGAACCTGGCCAAAAGGACAGCCTCGCCACGCTGACCGAGCTGCGCAACGACGCCGCGCGCCCGCGCCTCGTCACCCTCGCCGACGGCTCGACCCTCATCCTCCGCGAGGGCGCCGCCCTGCAGCAGATCGGCCCGCGCCGGCTCGAGCTGCTGCGCGGCGAGGCCCTGCTCGAGGTCGTCCCCGGCGCCCAGCCGTTCTCCGTCAAGACCGCAGCCGGCGAGGTCGAGGTCCGCGGCACCAAGTTCTTGCTGCGCCAGGACGACAGCGGCCTGCTCGCCAGCGTGCTGCGCGGCGAGCTGCGCCTCGTCAACGCCGCCGGCGAGGCCCTGCTGCAGTCCGGGGAGTCCGCGAACCTGTCCCCGGAGACAGCCCCGGTCAAGCGCCCGGCCGAGCGCCTGAGCCACGAGGTCGCGTGGGCGCGCGACGCCCTGAGCGACGCCAGCGCCCCGCTCAAGGCGGTGCGCCGCGGCAACCTGCTCGGTCGCTTCCCGGCGTGGACCCGCGAGTGGCCGCTGCCGGTGCGCAGCATGGACGTCGACGTCTACGTCGAGGATGGCGTCGCCCGCACCACGATCGACCAGACCTTCTTCAACCACAGCGACCTCCAGCTCGAGGGCGTGTACAGCTTCCCGCTCCCGTCCGACGCCGCGATCTCGCGGCTGGCGATGTACGTCGACGGCAAGCTGATGGAGGCCGGCATCACCGAGCGCCAGGAGGGCCGCGAGATCTACGAGTCGATCGTGTATCGCCGCCGGGACCCCGCGCTGCTCGAGTGGATGCAGGGCAATGAGTTTCGCATGCGCATCTTCCCCCTGCCCGCCAGGACCGAGAAGCGCATCCTCCTCAGTTACACCCAGCCGCTCGAGAGCCTCTACGGCGACTACAGCGTGCGCGTCCCGATCCCCGAGCTCGACCTCCCCGTCGGCACCCTGCGCTACCGGATCCACGTCAAGGACAGGACCCTCTCCGTCGACTCCTGCTGCGTCGAGCTGACCACCCGCGACGAGGGCGAGTTTCGCATCGCCGAGGCCACCCTGCACGACGTCCCGATCGGCGAGGACCTCGCGCTCACCCTCTACCCCACCGCGCCACCACCCCCGGTCGTCGCCACCAGCATGGCCGACCCGAAGGGCGACTACCTGATGGTCCGCGCCCGCCCCAACCTGCCGCAGACCTCCCAGCACATCGCCCGCCGCTGGGTCGTGCTGCATGACACCAGCGCCTCGCGCAGCCCGCAAGAGCTCGCCGCTCAGACCACGTTCCTCAAGCACCTCCTGCGCGAGCTCGACGAGGCCGACCGCCTCACCCTGCTCGCCTTCGACTCCACCGTGCGCGCCTTGCCCGGCGGCTTCGCCCGCGTCGATGCCCTCGACCCCGCCACCGTCGACGGCTTCCTCGCCCGCGAGGGCCGCGACCACATCGGCGCCAGCGCGCTCGGCCTCGCCGTCGAACAGGCCCTCGCGCTGCTCGACGCCGACGCCGGCCCCGAGGCCCCGCACATCCTCTACCTCGGCGACGGCCTGCTCAGCGAGCCCGGCGACGCCCCGCGCACCTCGGTCCGCGAGCGCCTCGGCGACCACGCGACCTTCATCGCCGCCACCCTCGGCGACGAGACCGACCTGCCGCTGCTCGACCAGTTGGCCCAGGCCACCGGCGGCCTGCGCGTGCAGCTCAACGCCGGCGCCGACCTGCGCTGGCAGGCCCTCGACCTCGCCGCCGCGCTTAACACCGCGCGCGTACACGGTCTTCAGGCCCGCCTGCTCGGCCCCGGCGACGCCGAGATCGGCGGACCACTGCACCTCTCGTCGGCCTCCGTCGCCGACGGCGAGGCCCTCGTCGCCCTGTCCCGCGGGACAGGTGGACCTGTCCCCAAGGCCATCTTACTCGAGGGCACCCTGGCCGGCGCCGCGTGGTCGCAGCGCCTCGAGCTCCCCGCGATCAAGCCGGGCGCCGGTTACCTCCCGCGCCTGTGGGCCCGCGCCCAGATCGAGGCCGACATCCGCGCCGGCGCCGAGGCCCACAAGGCCGAGATCACCGCGCTCGGCCTCGAGCACTTCCTCGTCACACCCTTCACCTCGCTGCTCGTGCTCGAGAACGAGGCGATGTACCAGCAGTACAAGGTGCGTCGCCCCGACGTCGCCGGCTGGGCCCACTACGCCGCGCCCGCCGACATCAAGGTCGTCACCGAGCCGCGCGGCGCCGCCGACATCGCCCCCGACCAGGTCGTGCAGCGCCAGCCGATCGACCTCGTCAGCGACGGCCAGGACCCCTATGGTGGCCAGTTCTCGGGCGGCGGCGACGACATCTGGGGCACCCTCGTCAGCGACTCGACCGGCATCGGCGGCCTCGGCCTCATCGGCTTCGGCCGCGGCGGCGGCGGCACCGGTCATGGACTGATCGGCCTGGCCGGCAGGGGCTCGGGCTTCGGGCGCGGCGCCGGTGCCGGCTTCGGCGGCCGTGGCACCCGCGTGCCGGCCGTGCGCATGGGCGCCGCCAGCTTCGGCCCCACCGTCTCGCAGGCCAGCGGCTCGATCAGCGAGAACATCGTCAGCGGTCGCGAGCTCGCCAACAAGCAGATCGGCTGGCAGCGCAATGATCAGGATCGCGAGCAGTCCTCCGCCTCGCCGATGCCGATGCCCGCGCCCGACGTGACCACCACGTCACGCTTCATGCCGGACTTCTCGACCTCCGAGCGTCGCCGAAGCAGCCACACCTCGCGGATCGGCGGGCGCGGCCAGCCGCTCGCGCTGCACTACCTCGAAGACGCCCGCCTCGCCGACCTCGGCGAGCACGTGCCTGCGCTGTTCGAGGACGGCTTCGACCGCGAGCGCGAGGCCCTGCGCAAGGCCGGCGCCGCCGGCCCCGAGGGATCGATCAGCGCCGACGCACGCGACCTGCTGACCCGCGCGCGCTCCAGCCTGATCCCCACCCGCTACGCCGTCGAGGGCGGCGTGCTGGCGATCGAAGCCGGCGGGCACTTCACCCGCAGCCGCCGGATCGGCGGCTACCTGCGCGAGGTCGTCCGCTACGACGGCGACACTCTGGTCGCCACGTATCCCGAGCTCGACCTCGCCGTCGAGCGTCGCGTCGGCCTCGCCGAGCCGGCCCTGCTGTCGCAGTGGGTCCCGTGGCTGCTGCCCTCGCCCGAGGCGCTCGCGCGCTGGTACGTCGTCGAGCGCGAGGGCGCCCACACCCTGCGCATGCGCCAGCTCGGCGGCGAGGACACCGTCGACCTCGGCCTCGACGAGCAGCTCCGGCTCGTCTCGATCACCCGCCGCAGCGGCGAGACTCTCGTCGGCGAGACCCGCTTCGAGCATGACGACCGCGGCCTCACGATCGTCGTCGGCGACCAGCGCCGCCGCGTCGAGCACAGCCAGGACACCCCCGACCTCGGCGGCCTCGCGGCCGCGACCACCCGCCTGCACCTGCCGCTGCGCAGCGAGTCCGAGCTGACGACCGCGCTCGCCCAGGCGACCCCCGGCGGCCCCGCCTGGCGCGACCTCCAGCGGCAGCGCCTCGCCGCCCTCGCCGCGCTCGGCCAGTCCTACAATCAAGGCCCCGTGATCGCCGAGATGCGCGTACACGGGCCCCTGACCCGCGGTGAGCTCGTGCTCGCGGGCGCTGGCGTCGTCAACCTCGTCGGCAAGCCCGGCGACCTCGTGCTCGCCGACCTCAAGGGCGACCCGGTGGCTGCCTACCTCGGCGCGCTCCGTCGCCTGCGCAAGCATCAGACCGGTCCCATGGAACAGGTCGCAAAGGACAGCCCGGGCACCCTCGTCGGCATGCTCGCCAGTCACACGCGCTTGCTCGCCGACGCCCCGAAGGGCGTCAACCCGGCCAGCCTCGCGCGCCTGCGCGACTTCTTGCAGCGCTACGACCACCCCGAGCTCGCGTACATCGTCACCAACCAGATGGCCGGGCCGATGGACTGGCGTCGTCCTGGCGCCTCGGCGGCCGCGTGGGAGCTGCTGGCGGCCCTATCGCCGACCTGGGCCCCCGTCGCGCTGCACGCCGCCGCCGCCGCTTATCAGTACAGCAATAAGATCGTGCTGGGCAACGAGCGCCACGTCGCCGCCCTCGCCGCCGCGATCGACAGCGGCCAGATCCCGATCATCGACTGGAACGTCCGCGCCGCGCTCCAGCAGAGCAGCAGCGGCCAGGCCGCGTGGCGCCTGCAGTGGAACCGCTGGCGCGCCGCCGTGCAGAAGTCCGGCGACGCCCAACAACTGGTCGCGTTCATGGCTGGCGCCGAGCTGCTCGGCGAAGCCGGCGAGGCCCACCGAATGATCTCCGGCGCCGAGCTCGGCGCCATCGACCCCGACACCGGCCCGGCCCTCATCCTCGCGTTGACCCGCGCCGGCCTGATCGCCGACGCCCAGCAGGTGCTGCGCCCGCTCCTCGCCGCCGCCCCCGAGCACCCGCCGCTGCTCGCCCTCGCGGCGATCCTCGCCGAGCAGCAGGGTGACCTCGTCGCCGCTGCCAGCTTCGGCGAGCGGGCCCTCGCCGCGCGCGGCGACCTCCCACTCGGCCAGCTCCGCGCCGCCTACCGCACTCTCTTCGACCTCCGCGCTCGCCTCGCCAGCACCCTCGAGCCCGTCGACGGCGCGCGTGACCCCCTGGACCTCGCCCTCGACCTCGCGGCCCGCTGGCGCGCCGAGGACCCCGACAACGCCGAGATCGACGAGCGCTGCGCGACCCTGCTGTTCGCGCTCGGCCACCGCGCCGAGGCCCAGCGCCACCTCGACAGCATCATAGAACGGCACCCGGCCGAGGGCAGCGCCCACGCCAGCGTCGCCCGTCTGCTCGAGCGCGAGGGCCTGGTGCCCGAGGCCGACCTCGCGTGGCAACGCGCCATCGTCGTCGAACCGACCGACCCGACCTGGCGGGTCGGCCGCGCCCAGAACCGGCTCGCCAGCGGCGACCGCGACACCGCCCGCGCGCTCGTCCTGCAGGTCACCGCTGGCGAGTGGCAGGACCGCTTCTGGCAGCCGGTGCAGGAGGCCGCCGCGCTCAAGGAGCAGCTCACCGCGACCCCGCCTTGAGTCGCGCGCTC
>Ga0335395_10000278_pt1 | contig 32428 bp, 24 predicted proteins | sample MAT02_FD_205744 | JGI IMG/M metagenome (GOLD analysis project Ga0335395, IMG submission 205744) | Freshwater microbial communities from Lake Fryxell liftoff mats and glacier meltwater in Antarctica - MAT-02 (spades assembly) (version 2) ... | reverse complement strand
CGGGCCGCGCGGCGACGATAATCGCCGCGCGAGCCCGTGCGCGCCCGCTACTTCGTCACTGGGTCATGATCGTCAGCGTGGCGGCATCGAGCACGCCCGTGTCGCCGCCGCCGGCATCGCCGACGCACAGCTTCCAGGTGCCGGCCGCCACCAGTCCGGTGAAGTCCGCGAAGTTGATGCCCGGGCCCTTGCCGGGGTTCGCCTTGTAGTCGCACGCGGCGTCGTCCTTGCACACGACGCCGGCGTCCGCGATCGTGTTGCCCATGATCTCGGCGTCCTTGGCCCCGGCGTCGCGGAACATCAACGGGAAGGCGAGGGCGAGGTTGCTCGAGTCACCGCAGCAGCCGAGGCCGTCGTCGTTCGCCTCGGCGAGGCCGGGCCGGCTCATCAGGGTCAGCGTCTTGGCGGCGTTCGGGCTCACCAGCTTGAACACGAGGTCGCCGATCCAGGTGTGCGAAGCGTTGAGCTGAAGGGTGACGGTCTTGACGTTGCCCGCGCCCACAGCGACCAGGTCCAGGCAGGCCATCGACGCCAGATTTCCGTTGTAGGCGTCGTCGGGGATCGGCTTGTTCTGCGCGACGGCCTGGGCGATGATCGCGCTCTCGAGCAGGCACGCCGGGCCGCAGCCGTCGCCGGGAAGGATGTTGCCGTCGTCGCACTGCTCGGCGCCGCCCATCTGCAGGAAGCCGTCGCCGCACTTCGCCAGCTTGCACATGGCGCACGCGTCGGTGTTGCTCATGTTGCCGTCGTCGCACTCCTCGTTCGCCTGGACGAAGGTGTCGCCGCACACCGGGTTCTTGCAGGTTAGCGTGCACGCGCCGTTGTTGGCGTTGGCCATCCCGAGGTCGCACTCCTCGCCGGGCTGCTTGAACCCGTCGCCGCACGCCTTGTTCTTGCAAACGCCGGTGCAGTCGTCCTCGTCGATGAGGTTGCCGTCGTCGCAGTCCTCGCCCGGGCCCTTCTTGCCGTCGCCGCAGATGTTATCGGTGCAGTTCGCCTTGCAGATCTGGTCGTCCGCGTTCTGGTCGCCGTTGTCGCACTGCTCGTTGTTCTCCCACACGAAGCCGTCGCCGCAGTCCGCGTCGGTGCAGGTCGATGTGCAGTCACCGGTGTTCTTGTTGTCGGGTCCGAGGTCGCACTCCTCCGGCACCGGCAGCGTGATCTGCTCGAAGCCGTCGCCGCAGATCGGATTGGCGCAGAGGTCGGTGCAGCCGTCGTCGTTGTCGCCGTTGATCCCGTCGTCGCACTCCTCACCGGCGTCGATCACCATGTTGCCGCACGCCTCGAGCGCGCAGAGGTCGCTGCAGCCGTCGCCAGCGTCGACGTTGCCGTCGTCGCAGCCCTCGTCGGGGCTCTTGTCGCCGTCGCCGCAGATGTTGCTGATGCAGTCGGCGTTGCAGGACTGGCCGGCGCCGTTGTCCTTGCCGTTGTCGCACTCCTCCGCGCCGTCGAGCGTGAAGCCGTCGCCGCAGATCGCGGCCTTGCACTCCGGCGTGCACACGGCGCCCGCGCCGTTGTCGGTGCCGTTGTCGCACTCCTCCGCGTTGCTCGGCTGCAAGAAGCCGTCGCTGCAGGTCGCCAGCGTGCAGTTGACCGTACACTCGTCGGTGTCGTCCGGGTTGCCGTCATCGCAGGCCTCGTCGACGCTCTCAATGCCGTCGCCACACGACGCCAGCGCGCAGGTGTTGCTGCACTCGTCGTCGTTGGTCTGATTACCGTCGTCGCAGCCCTCGCCCGGACCGACCTTGCTGTCGCCGCAGATGTTGTCGGTGCAGTCGGCCTTGCAGGCCTTGTCGTCGGCGTTGTCGGCCCCGTTGTCGCACTCCTCGCCCTCGTCCTGCGTGCCGTCGCCGCACACGCCCGGGGGCTCACCGGTGGTGGTGGTGTCGGGCTCCGTGGTCATGCCGGTCGTCGGCGTATCGGTGGTGCCATCGGTGGTGACATCGGTCGAGGTCGTCGGCGTCGAGGGGTTGCTGGTCGACGTCTCTTCCTCGCTCGTGGTGCCCGACGACCCGCTCTCGGCCAGGTCGGTCGTGCCGCTGCCACCATTACATCCGAGGAAGAGCACCCCGCCCGTCGTACACAGGGCCAGGGACAAACATCGCGCTGCTACTGAATTCAACTGCATAGCCCGCACGCTAAAGCACTCGCGCGCAATTCTCAAGCGCTCGCCAGTGCCAGGGGCAATACCGCCCGCGACAGTGTGCACCTGCATGCACGTCTGAAATGTGCGACGAGGCGTGCGATGCTGCCCCGTCGATGCGACCCGCCGCCGCGAGCCCCGATGCGAGCGCCCATCCGCTTCGTCGTGGATCGCAGATCCTCGCCGCGGTCGCGCTCGCGGCCGGGGGTCTGACTCTCGGTGAGGGCTACATCTCTCGCTTGCCCGATCACCGCGGCCTCTTCCTGGTCGCGGTCGAGGACGCGATGCACGTGCCCGCTCCACCGCGACCCCGATACGTCGTCGTCGTCGTCGTCGATGGCCTCGGCCTCGCGGCTTCGTTACGCCGGACGCGGCGTGACCCACCACGCCGGGTCCGCCGAGGCCGCGCCACCTCGCGGTCGAACACTACTGGACCGCCAACCGGGCCAGCGCCCGCGCAGCGAAGTCGTGGCATCATCCGACGCCGTCGGTCGCGGGTCGACGTGCTGGTGATCACCCGGGTAGCGAGGGCTGCGCGCCAGACCTACCCACCCCGCCCGTTCACCGGCAAACGCCCATTCGACCGACACGACGCGCTCGCGGCGGCCGGGCCGGCAACTTCCTTTACACCCTCCGCATGGCGCAGGACCCCACCGACACCTACCGCACGCCGCACGAAGGCTCCTCCGCACGATCGGGCGTGGACGGCCCGCGCGAGGTCCTCGGCCGGGTCTCGCTCCCCGTCATCGGTGACGTCGACGCCGAGCTCGGGCTCGGACGACCGCTGCACCTCGAGATCGATCGCAGCGAGGCGGTCCTCCGTCCGGGCAGCGGACTGGTCCTGCGCGCCGCGGAGCTGCCCACCGTCGATCTCAGGGAATTGCGCGTCGATCTCGTGCAGGGCGTCGTGCACACCGACGCCGACGCCCTCGGCGCCTTCTTCGATCGCGTCCTCACCGTCGCGCTGTGCAGCGCGCTGCGCCAGACCCTGTCGTGGCAGCCCGGCAGCAGCCTCACCGAGCTCGCCGCTCGTCGCCTGTCTCGTGGGTCGCGCGGCGGTCGCCTGCCGGTGTGGGCGCGCCACGCCTTCCCGCGCGCCAGCGTCGGCCTGCATCCCGAGACCCGCCTCGCGCTCGACCTCCGCGGCGACGCGCTCGAGCTGACCCTCACCCGCCCCGCGATGCTGCGGATCCTCGGCCTCGGCTTCAAGGTCGTGATGGTCCGCTACCTGTTCGGCGCGGCCCGCTTCGACGTCAGGGCCGCCGGCGTCGGACCCGTGCGACGCGCCCTCCTCAAGTTCGCCGCCTGGCTCGCCACTCGCTGGGTCCGCGCCCGCCTGCCCGCGGCGATGACCGTGCCCGGCTACGACCTGTTCGCCGACGAGTCGCGCGGCAACCACGTCCACGAGCTGGTCCGAAAGCTCCGCGGACCCGACCCCGAGGCCCGCCCCGCGGACATGGGCGCTGGCGCCGGCAAACACCCGCACGAGCTCGCGCGCGCCGGCGAGGGTCGCAGGGCCGGCATCGGCGGCATGTTCTCTGCCACCAAGGCCGCCGTGTTCGCAGCGATCCAGACCGTACGTGTCAGCGCCGACGACATGCCGACCGTCACCCGCTCGCTGTTCAAGCTCCCGCTCGGGCCGTTTAGCGCGCTGGCGATCTGCACCGACCGCGGCGGTGACCTGGCGATCGTCAAGCACCCCGGCGGCCTGCGCCTCGAGGCCCCGCTCGGCATGTACCTGTTCGCCGATCAGTTCCCCGAGCTCGCCGAGCTCCGCCTCACGCGCGTCGTGCTCGGCCTCGGCGAGGAGGGCACCAGCTTCGACCTCCAGACCGAGCCCCCGCTCGGCCCGCTGCTGCGCGGGCTCCTGCATCGCCTCACCGGTCAGCACCTGATCCCTCGCTTGCCCCACGACCGCTTGCGTGCCGGTGGCGTGCTGCAGACCTCCGACCCGGAGCACCACGTGTTGTGGCGCCACGGCCTCGGCGACAGGCGCACCATGATCGTGCGTACTTCGGTCGGCGCCGAGGTCTCGCTGCATCACACCGAGGAGGCGCTCGTGCTCGAAGCACCCGCCGGCCTCGAGGTCGTATTCGCGGGTCTGCCGCTGCCCCCGGCCCGCATCGAGCGCCTCGCCTACCACTGGCACGATGGCACGATCGACGCCGACAGGGGCGCCGCGCTCGGCGAGTTCGGCCACACCCTCGCCGGCCAACTGCTGCGCGTACGCGCGGCCGCTCGCGCGCCGAAGGGCCTCGGCCTGCACGCGACCGGCGGTCCGTCGATCGACCCCGCGCAGGAGCGTCAGTTCTCCGCGACCCTGCTCGACCTCCCGGTCCCGCTGCTCGGCAGCCTTCAACTGCGCTTCGACCCGCAGGACACCCTCGGCATCGACGCCGGCCCGGAGCTGCTGCACGCGCACAGCGAGCGCGGAGTGCTCCTCGTGATCCCCGAGCTCAAGGTCTCCCTGCTGATCCGCAGCGCCCGCTATGTGCTCCCGCGGCGCGCCCTCGAGCTCGACGCCACCCCTGCTCCCGGCGCCTACATACTCGCGCTCGCTGGCCTGTGCATCGAGGCATTCTTGATGCCGCTGCTGCGCAAGGTGCTGCCGCTGTGGCCCGACGTGCCGGCGGACGCAGCGTGGACGATCGCCCCGCCGCTGCGCACGGCGCTGGCCGAGCGCCTCGGCTTCGGCGTCGACCTGTCCCTCGCGCCAGGTGCCTTCCTGACCGTCCGTCGCACCCCCGAAGCCCTGATCCTCGGCGCCACCGAGGCCGTGCAGCTCACGCCCGCGGGCGACGGCTTCCTCGGCGAGCTCGGCGTCGCCGCGCTGCGATGGATCCCCGGCGACGGGCGCGTCGAGCTGCTCACCCAGCCTGCCCCCGGCCCGCTCGCCCTCGACCTCGCGCGCCGGCTGCACGCCCGCTTCACCCCCGACTTCCTGGCCCGCGGCCTCGCCGAGCGCCTCACCCTGCCCGCGCCCGCCGAGCTCCCGCCGGTGCCCGACGCACCCAACCGTCCTGCCCTGTTCGAGCTGTCGCTGCCGCTGCTCGGCACCCTCGCGCTCAGCGTCGACCGCACCCACCCGATGACCCTGTCTCTGCGGCGCGACCAGCTCGCGCTGCGCCTCGGTGACGGCGCCGTGCTGCACGCCGGGGACCTCGGTGTGCACTTTAATGTCCGCGGCGCCGACATCACCTTCCTGCCCTTTACGGTCGAGCTCGACAGCGATCCACAGGCTGGTGAGCTCGAGGACCACCTCGCAACGCACGCGCTGCGCGGCCTGTTCGCCCGCTTCCTGACCCTGTTCTGGCCGAGCCACCGGTCCCCGCGCGACGGCCACGACGTGCTGCTCTCGCTGGGCCGCGATCAGCCCTGGGGTCCGCTCGACCTGTGCGTCGCCCATGGCGGCGCGATCGATCTCCAGCTCGACCCCGACGGCATCAGCGTGCGATCCGACGCCGGCCTGTTCATCGGCGGCGAGGCCCTGGGGTGGCTGCCGAACTTCAGCGTGCATGCGCTGCGCTACCGCTTCAACGACGGCGCGATCCGCATGCGGATCAGCGGCGTCGAGGAGCGCAACTACCACGAGGCCGCGTCCGTCAGCCCGTTCACCGAGGACCTCGTCGCCCACCTCGTGCGCATGCTCGTCGTCCCGCACCTGCCCGTATGGACCCAGCGCCTCGGCCTGCGGATCGTGCCGCCGCCCGCGATGCCGCCGCAAGACCCCACCCATATCCCTGTGTGGCGCGCCCAGTTGCCCGGCGGTTATGCGCAGGTGATCGCCCTGATGGACCCCCTCGACACCCTGGCGATCCGCGCCAGTCGCGAGGAGTTCGTCTTCATGAGCGAGCGCGGCCTGCAAGTCGACGTCCCCGGCCTGCACCTGCGCGTCCCGCTGCAGCGCGCCCGCTATCATATGCGCAGCGGCGAGGTTCAGGTCGACGAGCTCGGCCAGTTGGAGAACGCCCTGGCCGAGGCCGTGCTGCGCCACCAGCTCACGATCATCGACCCGACCGCCGCCGACCCCGAGCACATCAGCCTCACCGATATCCTCGACCGCTTCCCGGTCGACGATGACGGCCGCCGCCTGCTGTTCCACGACAAGCTGATCCGCGTCCTGCTCGACCCCGACACCGCCTTCCTCACCGAGGTCATCCCCGACGGTCTGCGCGTCACCGTCGACCCGCCGCTCAAGCTCGACGGCGTCGCCGGCCTCGACTACGTGTTCGCCGGCCTGCGCTTCAGCTTCGCCGACGCCGCCTTCCACCTCGACATCCAGCGCGACGGCCTGCTCGCTGGCGTGTTCTCGAAGCTGATCACCAGGGAGGCCGAGGCCCTGCTCGCCAGCCTGCTGCTGCCGCTGCTCCCGAAGGCCATGCGCACCCCCGGCTACAGCCTCGCCACCGACCCGAACCCGAGCGCCACTCTGGCTGCCCTCGTGCGCACGATCAGCCTGGGCAAGTTCGGTCGGTTCACCGCCGAGTGATCGGCGCAGGCCTACTGCGCCTGCACATACAGCGAGAACGGGAAGTCGCCCTGACCGCCGGCGAAGGCCGCGTTCGGGACGTCGATCACGAACTCGTGCGCGCCAACGCTGAGCGGGCCGAGCGGCACCACGCGCGTATCGATGATGTCACCCGGGCACCAGTTGCTAAACGACTGCCATTGCTCGTCAGACTGCGGGTTGGGCCCGTAGATGCCGTTGCCCTGGGTGTTGTAGACGCGAAACGGCTCGCAACTGGTGCGGCCGGGCTTGTATTGCAGCACCAGCGCCTGGTCGACGTAGACGTTGTGCTGGCGGCGAATATACTCCTCGCCGCCCGCGTTCGCGCCATGGTTGGAGGTGATCAGCACCAGTTGCGCGGCCTGCGTGTCCGCGGGCAGCGTGAACTCGATGGTCTTGCGGGTGAGCCCCAGCATGTCGGTGGCGCCCTCGGCGTAGTTGTTGAACGACTCGTTGATCGCCAGCGGCAGCAGCGTGGTGAACTGCTCGGGCTCCTGGGTGCTATCGGTGTGGAGCAGCAAGGTGCCGAGCTGGGTGTCGATGCGGTCGGCGCAGCCGGGGACCTCCTTGTTCGCGGCGTAGGGCACCCCGAAGATGCTCAGCTCGAACCAAAAGTCGTACTCCGCGCGCAGGTCCTCGTCCTTGAGGACCGCCACCACGTTGTTGGCATCCCACTGGTAGGGCACCGTGCTCGGCTCCTTGTTCATGTTCATGAACGGAGTGATGAAGCGCGCCAGCTCCAGGCGCTGCACCTCCGCGGGCACGTAGCTCGCCGCGCCCCTGGGGACCAGGGCCAGGTTCACCGCGCCGATCCGGTCGTAGTTGTCGCACAGCGCCCCGACGATGACGCCGATCTGCAACGTGTCCTGGATCTTCGCCAATTGCTCGTCGGTGAACTTGATCGCGTTGAGGGCGTTGCTGTGCCGGATCACGCCCGCGGGGACCGGCTCGTCGACCGTGCCGGCATAGCCGTCGTAGAACACGATGTCCTCGAGCACGTAGAGGACCTCTGGCGCTGGGGGATCGGGCTCGGCCGTGGTCCCCGCGGCGCCCGTCGATGGCTCGCTGCTCGTGTCCGTGCCCGTGCTCGTGCTCGCGTCGGAGCCGGTGGGCTGCGCACCCGTGGTCGGGTCACCGGTCGTGGCGCCGCTCGACGCGTCGCTGCCCGGGCCGGTCGATGCATCAGTGCCCACGGTCTCGTTGCCAGCGCCCCCACACGCGGAGAGCAGCGTCGATACACACAACCAGGGGAGCAGCGCCGCCAGCTTCATGCCGCGAAGATATCAGCTCGCAGGCGGACGCCAGGGCTCCACGAACCCCCTGCGACGAGCCGCCAGTGAGCGTTCTCTTGCACCCTGCCGGCGGTGAGGTCGAGGACAGCACCCCCATGACGGCACGTCGGACGACTGCGACGGGTTCACCCCTGCGCGACGAGGCCCAGTGGCTCGCCGTCAACGCCGGAGACCACCACGCCATCTACGCGGCGCCAGCGGTGCTGCATGGCGCGCGAGGACCGGGCGAGCGCGGCGGGATGACCATAAAGCCGGTACGGGCCGGTCTCTCGCGGTCCATACTGCGCGGCATGAAGATCGCCGCCGCGCAGATCGCCCCCGTGTTCATGGACCGCCACGCCACGCTGGCGAAGATCGTCGCCACCATCGAACGTGCGGCGGCCCAGGGCGTGCGCCTGCTGGCCTTCGGCGAGACTGTCCTTCCGGGCTACCCGATCTGGCTGTCGCGCACGCACGGCGCGGCCTTCGACGACCCGCGACAAAAAGCGCTGCACGCGATCTATCTCGATCAGGCGATCGAGCTGCCGGGGCCCGAGCTCGCGGCGCTGCAGGAGGCGGCGCGACGCCACACGATGACGCTGATCGTCGGCGTCGCCGAGCGCGGCGTGGCGGCCGGGCGCGGGACGCTGTGGGCGACCGCGTTGTGGGTCCACCCGGGTGGCGCGTGGCTGGCCCACCGCAAGCTGGTGCCGACCCACGAGGAGCGGCTCGCCTGGGGTCCGGGCGACGGCCATGGGCTCCGCGTCCAGGCGGTCGACGGCTGGCGGGTCAGCGCGCTCAATTGCTGGGAGAACTGGATGCCAGCCGCACGGTTCGCGCTGTACGCCCAGGGCAGCGAGCTGCACGTGTCGCTGTGGCCCGGCTCGCCGGAGCTGACGCGCGACATCTCGCGCTTCACGGCCCGCGAGGGGCGGGTGTGGGTGCTCGCGGCGTCGGCGGTGCTGCGCGCGGACGACATCCCCGCGGGCTATCCGGCCCGCGACGAGCTGCTGGCGAGCGCGCAAGACGGCATGTTCGCGACCGGCGGCAGCCGGATCGTCGGGCCGGACGGCGTCGAGCGGGCCGCCCTCGACACACCGGAGGAGGGGCTCGTGATCGCGGAGGTCGATCGCTCGGTGCTGCTCGGCGAGCGGCAAAACTTCGACCCCGCCGGACACTATCACCGGACCGACGTGTTCGCGCTGCGCGTCGACCGGCGGCGCCACGCGCCGGCCACGTTCACGGATCCGGAGTCGTGAGCCCTCGCCTCCTGTCTCACGAGACATGTCGTCCGAGACAGGGTGAGATGTTCGGCCCTGGCACCGCGACCTGGCGAGACGGACGAGTTCGCGGTGTACGAGACCAGCCTGGTGCGCCGCCGCGAGGCCTCGACCCGCGCGCGTCATGACGTCGATCAGCGCATCCGAGTCGCGGGCCTGCTGTTCACACCACGCACCGAGCGTCTGGCCCTCGATGAACTTCATCGCCAGCCACGCGCCCGTCGACCGCGCCGACATCGTGCACCGCGACCACGTTCCGATGGCTCAGGCGAGCGAGGGCCTGAGCCTCTCGCAGCACCCGGGTGCGCGCGTCGCTCTCGTCCACGGAGCCCGCGGCGACAGTGGCGCGCGCATCGACCAAAAAAAGGCCGGTCGGAGCCGCGTTCTCCGACTTCTTCCCGAGGCGGGCCTTGATGCGACGGGCGCGGATGCGCGGGGCGGTCGGCGCGCTGGCTTCGCAGCATCACTTCCACGGCGCGTGCTCGGCCGCGACCGCGCATCGCCGGGGACGTCTCGAAGCGATGGACCCAGGGCTCCAGTCCCGGTACAATCCGGCGTTCGGTTGGACCTGGAGGCGCGCCGCAGAGATCGCGGCGCAGCCAGGAATATCGATGGTGGGATCGGGAGGGACTAACAATGTCGAGAAGCTTGAATGTAGTGACAATGACCGCCTGGTGCGTCCTGTCGGCCTGTGGTGATGGCGCGGGGAGCTCGGCGAGCGCTGGCTCGACGAGCGTCGGTCCGGACGCGACCGACGCCACCGGCATGACCGCCCCGACCATGCCAACCTCCACCGCGGCCACGACGACCACCACGGCCCCGACCGAGGGCGGGTCGAACAGCGACTCCGCGTCGGAGTCGACCGCGGGCAGCGACGCGAGCAGTGAGGCCACGGGCTCCGCGAGCGCCACGACCTCCACCGGCGCGACGACCAGCGACGGCACGACCGCCGCCGACACCACCTCCGGCGGGACCACGCAGGGCGCCTCGGCGAGCGAGGGCACCGGCACGGGCATCGGCACGGACACGGACACGGACACCGGCCAGCCGGCGTGCGAGCCCGGGGGCATGGGGGAGGAGTTTAGTTACCTGTGGATCGCCAACACCGACCAGGGCAGCGTCTCAAAGATCAACACCAACACCATGGTCGAGCTCGCCCGGTACTATTCGGACCCGGTGCAGAGCGGGGCCGCGTCGCCCTCGCGGACCAGCGTGAGCCTGGATGGGCGGTACATGGTGGTCTCCAACCGGGACACGGGGAGCATCACCAAGATCGCGGCCAACGAGCCGGATTGCGTCGACAAGAACAACGATGGCATGATCCAGACCTCGAAGGACAAGGGACAGTTGCTCCCCTTCGCCCAGGAAGAATGCATCCTGTGGACGACCAAGCTGACGATCAATAACCATCAGTGGGGCCCACGCGCGACGACCTTCGGGCTCCCGGAGTGGAACATCGACACCTGCGCGTACGAGAACGAGAAGGTCTGGGTTGGTTATATGATCAGCCCGACGCAGGCACAGATGGCCCGGATCAACAGCTACACCGGCGAGATCGAGGCCAAGATCGACATCCCGGACTTCCCGCTCTACGCCAGCTACTCGCCCTACGGCGCCGCGGTGGATCCTGACGGGAACATCTGGACCAGCGCGGTCGCCAACAAGGCGGCGATCCGGATCAACGCGAAGACGCTCGAGGTGACGCGCTGGGACTCGCCCGACGCCAACGCGCACTATGGCATCACCATCGCCGCCGACGGGCGGGTATGGTTCGCCAACTACGGCGGGCACGGCGGGCACGGCGGGGTGTCGTTCTTCGACCCGAAGACCGAACAATGGAAGGTCATCCCTGGCACCACCGGGAACCTGTGGCGCAGCGTCGCCGCCGACGACAAGGGGAGGATCTGGGTGTCGAACAACGGCGGGCCGTTCGGCTGCGGGCTGCTGGAGATCGACGCTGACAGCGAGACGATCACGAATTTCCACACCTTCGCGCAGTGCGGCACGCCGGTCGGGGTCGGGCTCGACAGCAAGGGCAAGGTCTGGATGATCGACTACAACGGCTGGACCTGGCAGATGGACCCGGTGACCTTCGAGAAGAAGCAACTGCCGGTCGCCAACGTACACTACACATACTCGGACTTCACCGGCAGCGGCCTCTCGGGGGTCGTCCCGCAGTGAGCGAGCCAACCGTGCTGCGATCGAGATGACCGCCCGCGCCGGCCCACTCCGGCGCGGTTTGTGTCGACATGGAGGTTTGAATGCGCTTGGACCGAGGTACTCATTTTATCTGTTCGTGGGCGGTGCTCATGTTCGTGGCCTGTGGCGGCGGCGGCGACAGCGACAGCGGCGGCACGACCCTCGCCACGAGCGGCCCGTCCTCGGCGACCACCGCCCCCACCAGCGCCGGCGCGTCGACCACGACCGACGCGTCCACCAGCACCGGCCTGGCGAGCGACCCGACCAGCACGACCACCGGCGAGAGTGACACGACCGCCAGCGAGTCCGAGACCGCCGTGCCGAGCTGCGGCGACGGGGCCATCGACGCCGGCGAGGAGTGCGACGCGGGGCCGGCGAACAGCGACGACGGCGCGTGCACGCCGGGCTGCAAGCATGCGCTGTGCGGCGACGGCCTGGTCGGGCCGGGTGAGGGCTGCGACGACGGCAACGACAGCAACGACGACGCCTGCTCGAACGCGTGCGCGCTGGCGAGCTGCGGCGACGCGCTCGTGCAAGAGGGCGAGCTGTGCGACGACGGCAACAAGGACGACACCGACGCGTGCCTCTCGAGCTGCGTGCCCGCGAGCTGCGGCGACGGCAAGCTGCAGGCCGGGGTCGAGGTCTGTGATGACGGCGACGCCGACGACACCGACGCCTGCACCTCGCTGTGCCTGGCGCCGGCCTGCGACGACGCGATCAAGAGCGGTGACGAGAGCGACGTCGACTGCGGCGGCGCCTGCGATCCTTGCGGCGTGGACGCGGCGTGCGTGGTCGTGGCGGACTGCGCGAGCGGCTTCTGCAACGCAGGAACGTGCACGATCGCGGCCCACTGCGCGGCGATCAAGGCGGCCGCGCCGGATCTGCTCTCGGGGGTCTTTACGATCGACCCAGACGGCGACGCCGGCGAACCGCCCTTTGACGCCTACTGCGACATGACGACCGACGGCGGCGGCTGGACGCTCGTACTCAACCTCGACACCTCGGACGGCCACGTGATGTGGTGGGGCAACCCGAAGTGGACCGATGGCACCAGCCTGGGCACCGCCGCCACCGCGCGCACCGCCGATCACGTGAGCGTCGGCTGGAAGAACTACGCGGGCGCCGGCGAGATCTTGCTGATGATCCACAACGAGGGCAAGACGACCGGCTGGCGATCGTTCACCAAGATGACGCCGGAGCCGATGCTCACGCACGTCAATGGCGGCGACAACGTCCTGATCGGCGCCGACAAGAGCAACAGCATCGCGGGGGTCTGGTCGGGCGAGCGGCTGGTACGGATCTCGACGGCGCTGTACGCCAACCGCTGCGTGACGACCGGCGGCTCGTGTACGGCCGGCGCCGCCGGATCACCCGACGGCGACCGCATCGGATCGATCCAGGCGTCGCCCGCAGATAACATCGGTGGCGGCCTCGGCAATTGGCATGACATGAACTATTGCTGCAACGGCGATTACGGCAGCGGCAAAGTGTGCAGTGGCTCGGCGTTCCGCACCGCGTCCGAGGCGCAGGCCGGGTGGGCGCCGTGCTACGGCGGCAACGGCCACTTCGGCACCGACACCTTCGCGCCCGCAGCCAACACCTGCTCCAATCCCAACTGCGCCGCGGCGAACTGGTCCGCGACCAACGGGCTCACCTACGACTATTCGCTGATGCTGCGCTGAGTCACGGGCGCCGGGGGCCGCGGGCTGCCATCGCTACCGGTAACCGATGACCGGGCGAGGAAAGCTGCTACCCTCGGCGGCGATGTCCATGTTCGACGATCCCAAGGGGTGGGCCAAGGCCCAGGCGCAGCGGCTGCGGGACGACCCGAAAGGCTGGGCACGCGAGCGCGCCGAGGAGCTCAAGGGGATGGTCGACGTGGCGCCGTTTAGCGACGAGGCGCTCGAGCGCGAGCTCGCCGTCCTGCGCGCCCGGACCGAGGCGCGAGGCACCGCAAAGCCGGCGGAGCGCCAGCAACTTCACGACGACCTGCTCGACCTGCACAACCGCCTGAGCCCGGGCGGCGCCGCGGCCACCGGGGCGAAGATCGGGCTGGCGGCCGCCGTGCTGCCGGTGATCGGCATGGTCACGGGGCCGCTGATCGGCGCGGGCTACGGCGTCTATCGATCGTCGCGGGCGGGGCCCGCCAGGGACGAAGTGCAGGCGCTGCTGCGGCAGCTCGCGAGCGGGTGAGCGGTCACAGCTTGGCCGCGACATGGTCGCGCTTGGCGACGACCGTGGCGCGTAGCTCCTCGACCGCGGCCTGCCACTGCGCCACGGTGATGCCGTTCGGGTCCTCGGCGACCGCCTCGTCGACGAGGGCGCTCAACGCGTCGATGCGGGCGTTCATCGCCGCGATCGAGAAGTCTCCGGCCAGCAGCGCCTGGCTCTCGTCGACGTAGCGGTCCCACAGTTGGGTCGCCATGCGGCGGATGAAGTCGTCGCACGCCGGGGCGCGGCCCTGGATCCCGAGGAAGATGTCGATCGGGGCGCAGTCGGCGTCGACGGCGTCCCAGTCGGGCATCCCGTATTTGGTACGGACGGGGCTCGGCTCCTCGAAGCTGTGGTCGAGGTCCCAGGCGATCAGCCACAGGCGGTCCTCGGCCGTGCTCTCGTACCAATAATAGTTGTGATTGACGCAGGGCTGCCCTGGGACGCAATACCAGGCGACGATATCGTCCCATGAATCGACGAGCCGGGCGACGGCCATGTAGCGCATCAGATAATCCGCGCCGATCCACGCCTCGATGACCTCGGCGAAGCCCGCGTCGCCGGCCTTGGCGACCGCGTCCTGGAAGCGCACCATCCGGTCCGCGCTCGGGGACTCGTTCTTGTTGGTCTCGAGCGCATCGAGGTAGGGCTGCTCGGTCGCATAGACCGGCCACACCTCCTTGTAGAGATTACCCTCGCCGCCGTCCGGGAAGCGCTCACGCGTGAACCGGCCGTCGATCTGCTCGATGACGGCGAACAGACCGATGAGCTCGCCGTTGACGATGATGCGGGCGTAGGCGGTGCGCGGCGCGGCGACCCCAAGGTCACGAAACAGCTTGTAGCCGATCGCCTCGTGCATGCGCGTGCGGTCCTTCTCCATGGCGTGAAAGTTGAGGGTCTTGAGCCCGTAGAAGCGGCCCTCCTCGTCGTATTCGTCGAACGCCAGCTTGATCGAGAGCTTGTCGCAGATCAGGTTGCCCATGCCGTCGAAGCACAGCTTCAGGCTGCCGACCGAGCCCTTGTAGCGGACCGCGGCCTGATCGACGACCTCACCCTCGAAATGCAGGATCGCCGGGACATACTCCTCCAGCAGGGCGTTTTCGCCAAGCCACGTCCAGTCGGCCTGGGCGACGTCCAGCTCGTAGGTGCGCAGCACCGCCTCGTCGAACAGGAAGGCCTCGTCGACCTCCTCGTCCGTGGTCCCGGTCTCCCCGCCGGTCGTCGGCGTGCCAGTGCCCCCGGTGGTGCTGTCATCGTCATGGGTGGTGCCGGGCCCCGTTTGCGAGGCACTGGTGGCGCCCGTCGCGGATGTGGACGTCGCGGCCTCGGTCGCAACTTCGCCGTCAATGGCTTGTTCGGCGCACGCGAGCGCCGAACAAACCGTGAAGAACCCGCAAAGTCTGGCTGCACCCACAGGATCCAGCAGAGCCGGTTTTCCCGGCGCTGGCAAGCATCCCCCGTTTGCCGGCCCGCGCAGTGACCACTTTCGATCACACGTGCGGTCGGGCGCCGTGACGGCGCCGATCCAGACCCGAGCCTCGACAATAGCGAGCGCGGATCGCCTATCCTGTCTCCATCATGCCAGCGGTCGCACTGCGCCACGTCCTCGTCACTCTCCTGCCCCTCGCGCTCGCGGCCTGTCCGAAGCCCGGTCCTCCGCCGACCAGCGTCGCCGCAGCCTCGGTGGCGCCCACGCCCGCGTCCGCGACCTGCATGCTCGGTGACCTCCGCGTCGACATCCAGCAGCGCATGACGCATGACGACGGCATCACCGCCCTGCTCGAGGACCAACACATCGGCGACACCTCCGTCCTGTTCACCGCCCAGCGCGACGCGATCGCCAACCGGCCTGGCGACGACCCCGGCGCTCCCCTACGCGTGCCCCGGGCCCCGCAGGGCCTGGTCGTCGCGCGCGGGGCCATGGTCACCCAGACTCACGACGACCTCTATTACGTGCCTCGGGAAGGCGGCGCCAAGCCGACGCAGACCGGCACGCGCCGCGAGGAATACACCTACTTCCTCGCCGACGCCGCGTGGGACTGCTCGAGCGTCGCCGCCACTGTCCGCGGCCTCAAGCTCACCGAGGGTCAGCCCAGCGCCGCCGCGTGCCTGGCGGACAGCGTCCGTGACACCTGCACGCCCGTGCGCTTCGACGCCTGACCAGCTCGAGCGCACATTCTTACGCTCCCGGCGCGTGGTCTTCGCGTCAGCGGAGGATGGCCGCCGACGTGCCATCGGGTGGCCATCTGCGTACCATCACGAGGGTCTGGATCCGTTGACAGCGAGACGCATGAGGCTGCATGCTGCCGCATGCGTCTCGCCGCGCTCCTGCTCCCGATCCTTCTGGCCGCCTGTACCACGAGCGGCGGCGACGACACCGAGCCCGGCAGCGGCAGCGCGGGCTCCAGCACCAGCCTGACCACCGCCACCGCCACCGCCACCGCCACCGGCGAGCTCCCGACCACCGGCGAGTCCACGACCCCCGGCGAGTCCACGGCCGCGACCACCGGCGCGTCCGCCAGCACCGGCGCGGACGCCAGCACCGGCGAGCCGGGGACCGCCACGCTCACGACCACCGGCGACGGCACCACCGGCACGGGCGAGAGCACCGGTGCGCCAGTCGACCCCAACGTCAACGTCGACCCCTCGCAGGGCATGGGCGGCGCGATCGCCCCGGGGAGCTCCGGCATGACGCCGATGGGGGCAGAGATCTACGTCCCGTCCACCTACGCGCCCGACACGCTGGCGTCCCCGGTGATCTGGCTGTTCAACGAGACGATCGAGCAATGGTCCGCCACCACCGACCCGGACGCCGCGATCCTCGTCGACCTGCACGAATACAATGACACCCAGAAGATCGTCGCCAAGCTCAACGAGACGCTCGAGATCCTCGATACGCAATATAACGTCGACCGGGGCCGCTACTACTGGGCCGGGTGGTCGGCCGGCGGCAACCTGGTGATCATCATCGGGTCACAGAATCAGGACACCCTCGCGGGCACGATGGTCTTCCCGGGCACCGGCGGCAACATCGCCCAGCAGCCGCTCGCCGAGTGGAACGGTCACAAGATCCGCATGTACTACGCCTGTGGATCCGCGGACCCCAACTTCGACGCCAACGCCGTGAAGTTCGAGGCCGAGACCTGGATGAACCAGTATGGCTATACCACCCGCTTCGACCTGATCGAAGGCGGCCCGCATTACCTCGACGAGGCCATCTACCACCCCCGCGCCGCCGCCTGGGCGTGGATGCGCGGCTTCAACCTCAAGAACTGAGCGCCGCACGCGAGGCGCCGGTACAGCGGCCCATCCAACTCAGGGCGCCGTGATGACGGCGCCCGCGATGTCGACCGAGGCCTGGGCGAACAGACGCCCGTGCACCGACGCGCCGGTCTCGACCGTGATCGTGGTCTTGGCCAGGAAACTCCCCTCCGCGTGCGAGGTCGCGCCGAGGTCCACCTCACCGGCGACCTGCCACACGATATTGTCGGCCTGGGCGCCGCCGCTGAGGATCATCTTCTGGCCCGCGCTCATCTCGAGGTCGCCGGTGATCTGGAAGATCCAGACCGCCTCCGCCTCGCCAGCGATCGTCAGATCCGCCGGGATCGTCACGGTCGAGTTCCACTTGTAGAGGCCGGGAGCCAGCGTCAAGCCGCCGATCGCGCCTTCGCCGAGATTGACGAAGCTCGGGCCGCCTCGCCCGGCGGCGTCGGTGTATGCGGCCTGCATGTCCTCGACGGCGGTGGTCAGGTTGACCGGCGTCGGGGGGTCGTTGTCGGCCGCGAACACGGACCCGATCACCTGCGCCGAGGTCCACTTCACGCCAGCTTTGGTGAGGTCGAGTCCGGTGATGTAACTCGCTGCCGCCGGACTCAGACCGAGGTCGCCGGTCACCAGCGAGGTCGGCACGTTCGAGATCGCCGATTTCGCAAGGATCACGTAATTGCCGGCGGTGCCGAGCGGCACCGGATCCGGACCGAGCCCGTCGGTCGGATCGGACCCTTCGCCGCCGCCCTCTCCACCCCCGGATGCCTCGGTCGGCGCACCACCCGTCGTCGGCGTCTCGCCCGAGGTCGCCGCGCCCGAGGTCGCCTCGCTGGGGCCGCTCGAGGTCCCAGACTGGCCACCGCTGGCCGTGACGCCGCCACCACCGTCGTCCGAGCAGCCGGCAGCGAGCATCAAGGGGACCACCATGGCGAGGCGAGTGATATCGAGGAGGACCGTGAATCGAAGCATTGCGAGCCTTCTAAAAAGGATGACGAGTGGCGAGAGCCCGCTGTGGACACCGCGTCCACCCCGACCAAAACGACGGACGGGCACTCGAATCCGCCACACTACATCTCCACCAACCCGGCGCAAGGCCACCGGTAAAAATGGTGGCTTTGTCAGCATCGATACTGCCAAATTACTGACGCTCGAGCCGGCCAGACGCCGCAAAGGCCGAGGTCAGGCTCGACCCTCTCTATATATACCGATTGTTTCAGTACCGCGTATCGCGAAAGCCCGGCCATCACGCACCCGGCGACGCGCGCCAGCATCCACTGCGTCGCGCCCGGTCGCCTCGTGACTCCGGCGACGCTCGAAGCAGCGCGAGGGTCGCCGCGGGCCCGCCGTACGCCGCCGCCATTTTGCGGTCGCCTGTGTTAACCTGCGGGCCCCGATGCCCGCCGAATCGGCAGCGAAGTCCCTGGAGAGCTGCCCGCACTGCGGGGCCGACCACGGCGAAGCCACCCTCCGGTGCCCGGAGACCGACATCGTGTTGCCGCTCGCCGGGCGGCTGCTGGCCGGCAAGTTTCGCCTGGTCTCCGAACTCGGCCGCGGCGGCATGGGGGCGGTGTGGCTGGCCCACAACATCCACGTCGAGCGCGACGTGGCGATCAAGCTGATCTTGCCGGAGGTGCTCAAGAACCCGGAGATCGTCGCGCGCTTCCGGGATGAGGCGCGGGTGGCCGCCCGCATCGGTCACGCGGGGATCTGCGACATCCTCGACTTCGAGCTGACGCCGCTCGGCCCCGTGATCGTGATGGAGCTGCTGCGCGGCGAGAACCTCGGCCAGCGGATCAGCCGCGAACACCGACTGCCGGTCCACTTCGCGGTCGGGGTCCTCTGCCAGGCGCTGGTCGCCCTCGAGGCGGCCCACCGCGCGGGGATCATTCACCGCGACCTCAAGCCCGAGAACCTATTCCTCCACCAGACCGGCGCGACCCCCATGGTCGTCAAGCTGATGGACTTCGGGATCTCGAAGTTCACCGACCGCGCGAGCGCCCTGACGGCCACCGGCGTCATCATGGGCACGCCGGAGTACATGGCGCCGGAGCAGATCCACGGGGCCGTCAACGCCGACGCGCGCACCGACATCTGGGCGATCGGCGCGGTGCTCTACAAGGCGCTCACCGGCGAGGACGCGTTCACCGGCCACAGCATGCCGGCGATCCTGCTGGCGATCACCACCGCCGCACCGACCCCGATCGCCGCGTACGCCGACGACGTGCCGCCAGCGCTGGCCGCCGTGATCCTGCGCTGCCTCGAGAAGGCCCCCGCCGCACGCTACCAGTCCCCGCGCGAGCTCGCGGAGGCGCTCGCGCCCTTCGCCGACCCCGACGCCGACGCCCTGCGCGTCGGATCCCTGCCGACCCTGCACAGCAACGTCGGCCCCTACCCGCTCCCCACGCCCCCGATCGTACATACAGTCCCAGCCATCGCCACTCCGGTCCGTCGCACGCGCTGGCCGCGACGGCTGCTCGGGCTCACGCTGCTGGGCGTGTGCTGCTACGGAACCTGGCGCTATGCCAGCCAGCGACCCGACCTCGCCCTCCACGAACCCACCGCCGCGGTTCCCACGACGCTGGTCGCCAGACCGGGCCTGCTGACGCTCTGGGGCCTGTTGGACAGCGATCCCTCCGACGGCACCCCGGGGCTCACCTGGCTTTCCACGGGCCTCGAGAACCTCGCCGTCGCGCCCACCCGGCCGCGCCCGGTCGACCCGCTCCCGGTCGCGGCCGTCGAACCCACGACCGCCGCCGGCCCCGGCGAGCCCGCTGACCCGAGCGCGGCCGACCCCTTACCCGAGCCTGCGCGCTTGATCGCCGCCGCGGGTCACGTCACGCCCTCGGTCGCCGGCAAGTCCGGCAACCAACACTGGGCCAAGGAGTATTGCGACGCGCTCGACCGCAACAAGTACCTCGGCATCGACCGCTGGAAGCTCGCTAACCCGACCCAGGCCCGCCTGTTCGCCGGCATCGCGGGGATCAAGCCTGGCGGCTACTGGACCACCGCGAATCACAAGGGTCTCGGGTTGGTCGTATCGTTGCCCCGCGGCAATGACCGCTCGGTGTCCTCGCGCAAGAGCGCCGCGCGCCCGCTGTGCGTCGCCACGCAATGAGGGTAGTCGGATCTCTCGCTAGATATCCGCGTCGCCGAGCAAGATCAGGTCTGTCTCGCGCATGAGCTCGCTGGCGTAGCCGGCGACGCAGCGCTTGCCGGCCAGCTTCGCGAACGCCTTGGCGCGGTCGGCCCGCTCCTGGACCTCCCGCTCGGTGAGGAAGCAGTCGGGGCCGACGGTCACCAGCCCGGTCGACACCGTCGGCCGCTCGGCGATGCCCGGGCAGCGCAGCACCGCCAGCGCCCGGGCGAAGCCGGCCGCGAAGGCCAGCGCCGCCGCCGCGTCGACGTTGGGCAGCAGCACCCCGAACTCGTCGCCGCCGAGGCGATACGCGTGGCCGTGCGCGAAGCTGTGGGCCTCGAGCAACTGCATGAATGGCGCGAGCAGGTCGCGGTCGACCCGCGTCTCACCATGCCGGGTGTTGAACGCCTTGAAGTCGTCGATGTCGAGGAACAGCGCCGCGATCGTCAGGCCGCGCAGCTCGCAGCGGGCCCGGTACGCCGCGAGGTCAGGCAAGAACGCCGAAGCTCGCAGCAAGATGCGAAACTTGTCGTCGTACTCGCGCGGCTGCAACGCCGTCCACTGCGGGCGGAGGCCCTCGGCGTGGTGGATCGACACATAATCGGTGAGCCTGGGGATCCTGGACGGCGTGGTGGCGAGGCACCACGGGCTTAGCAGCAGGCCGTCGAGCGCCCGCAGCTCGCGCTCGAGGAAGCGGATCGCCTCGCCGTGGGTCGTCTTCTGCCGCGGTCCGTCGATCTCCTGCGCGAGCGCCCGGCGCTGGGCAATGACCACGCGCTTGAGCATGCGCGCGTGGATCTCGTGCACCGTGCACGCCGGCCACGGGTCTCTGGTCGCCCGCTGCGTCGCCTGCGGACGCGCGGCCAACTGGTGCGTGATGATGTGGAGCTCCTCGAGGGTCTCGCGCAGCTCGGCCGGCTCAAAGCCGCGAAGCTCGGCCCGCACGACCTCACCGATGTCGCGTTGCAGCGACTCGCGGAAGCGGTCGACGCTGCGCGCCAGCACCTGCGACTGGAAGCCTTCGAGGCTGATCACCGGGCCAGTCTCGCAGCTTTTCTCGCGGCCGGCCGTGACGACGATCGCGCGCTTTCGCGACCCCCACGCCGAGGCATACGCGCGCCCGACGGTCAGGGGCAGCCGTCGCCGTCCGCCCGCCCGTCGCGGACCTCGGGCACCGTCGGGCACTTGTCGTAGCGATCGGAGATACCGTCGCCGTCGCCGTCGACGACCGGGCAGCCGTCGCGCAGCGAGCCCGGCTGGTCGGGGCACGCGTCCGCGGCGTCCTGGACCCGATCGCCGTCGCGGTCGATCGGCTTGGTGATCGGCTGCGGGCGCGTGACCGGGCCGTTGGTCGCTCGCAATGGCACCGGCGCCACAGGGGGCGGCGTGGTATTTGCACATGCGAGGAGCAGCACGATCGGGAGCAAGGGGATGACGCGACCCATGGTGTCGGCGACCCTAACACGCCCTGCCGGTCAAGGTGCGGTCGGCTTGCGGACGTCGGGCCCATCGAGCGCCTCGATCGTCGCCAGCGAGGCCGGTCGGTCCGCTTGCTGACGGGCCACCGCCTCGGCCGCCCGCAGCACCCGCAGCAAGTTGTTGCCCGCCAGCTTCTCCAGCTCCGCGTCGGTCCAGCCGCGGCGCACCAGCTCGGCGAACAACTGCGGATACTTCGAGACGTCCTCCAGGCCGACGGGCGCGGCGCTCATGCCGTCGAAGTCCCCGCCGATGCCGACGTGGTCGACCCCCGCGACGCGGCGGATGTGCTCGACGTGGTCCGCGACCTGGGCCAGCGTGGCCCGCGGGGGCGGGCGGGCCGCGATCCCCGGCGCGCGCTTCCCCTTCGCCTGCCTGCGTAGTTCCCGGTCGTCGGCCGCCGCCTGCGACACATAGGCCGGCAAGAACGTCACCATCACGATGCCGCCGTTGCTCGTGACTCGCCGCAAGATCTCGTCGGGCACGTTGCGCGGGACGTCGGTCAGCGCCCGCGCCGACGAGTGCGAGAAGATGACCGGCGCCGCGCTGACCCGCAGCGCGTCGTCCATCGTCGCGTCTGCGACGTGCGACAGGTCGACCAGCATCCCCAGGCGATTCATCTCGCGCACCACCTCCTCACCGAAGCGCGTCAGCCCGCCGTGGCGCCCGGGGAGCGCCGCGCAGTCCGCCCAGTGGGTATGTACATTGTGGGTCAGCGTCATATAGCGGACCCCGAGCGCATAATAGCTGCGCAGCACCGCCAGCGAATCGTCGATCGTATGCCCGCCCTCCGCGCCGAGCAGCGACGCGATCTTGCCGTCACGAAACGCCCGATCGATCTCGTCCGCGCCGAACACCAGCGTCATGGCCTCGGGATAGCGGGCGATGATCCGGCGCGCCAGATCGATCTGCTCGAGTTGCACCCGCACGAACCCCTCGGCGGCGCGGTCCCCCGGCACATACACCGACCAGAACTGGGCCCCTACCCGGCCCGCGCGCAGTCGCGGCAGGTCGGTGTGACCCGCCCGTGCCGTCCGCAGGTCGTACGCGGCCACGTCCCCCGGCCCGCCCTTGAACTCGCGCACCGTCCACGCGAGATCGTTGTGCCCGTCGATCAAGGGCACGCGGGCCAGCACCGCGTACGCGCGCTGCAGCGCCGGATCGACGGCCGGCGCCCCGGGGCGGGTCACGCCGGCGGCCGGCGCCAGCCACGTCACGGCCGCCAGGAGGATCGCAGGGACCACCGCGCCACGCTACGCCATTTCATCGGCCCGGCCAACAGCGGTCGACCGCTCACGCACGAGCTTCGACCCCTGCGACGACGCCTGCGGCTCGCGCGGCGAGCCGTCCGCGACCCGCGATTGCGCTGTCAGCGGTCGGCCGTTTCGCAGTACGCTGGCGGTGATGAGCTATGACAACTCGCTCAACGCGGTCTCGCACTTCCACCGCGAGTCGCTCGGGTCGCGGCGAAGCTCGATCCGAACGTATCAGCTCGGACCCGGGACCAGCCGCGAGAGCTTCCCCTGCATGTTCCTGTGCGACGGCTGCGGCTACCTGTGCAAGACCGACCCGCCCTGCCCGTCGTGCGGGCGCAAGGCGTGGATCGACCTCGGCTATTGGAACCACGCCGAGGCCCTGCGCGCCCGCGAGGAGGACGAGCGCCGTCATCCGCCCGAGCGGCTCAAGTGGCAAGTCAGGCTGGCCGCGCTGCAGGCCGGCGGCGCGGTCGGGATCGGTGGCGCCGCCGGGCTCGCGCTCGCCGGTCTGGCCACCGTCGGCGCCCCGCTGGCGCTCGCGCTCGGCGCTGGCGCGACGCTGCTGACATATACCTTCGGTCGACGAAAGATCGCCTGGTCGATCATGTCGCGCCACGTCCAGACCCCGACGCGCTGGCACGCACCGCTCCCGCTGGCCGACCCGAAGGCCACGCCTGCGTCGCGCGTGGTCGGCCCCGTGCGTCCGACCGGCCCCCTGCTGCGCGCACCGTTCTCCGGCCGTCCATGCGTCGCCTACGACCTCGGCGTGATGTTCGACGCACCCGGCGACGCGTGGCCGCCGATCTGGGTCCTGCGTGAGATGCACTCCTGCGCCTTCGAGGTCGCGGGCCAGACGATCGCCGCCGACGGTGTATCGCTCGCCCTGCCGATCAAGCCGGTCGTGCCTATCATGCCTGTCATCGGTACCTCGATGACTGCGGAGGAGAAGCAGAAATTCCTGCGCGAGCGCGGGCTGTTCCTCGTCGACGGACAGTTCGACCTGTTCGAGGCGATCGTCGAGCCCGAGCTCACCTACGAGCTCGTGTGGCCCTCGGCGCCGGGAGGCGCCCCGCCGGTCCTACGCAGCGCACCGCAGGGCCGCGCCGGCAACCCCTATCGCTGAGCCCTCGACCACCGCGCCGCGATCACTTCGGTTCGTCCGCCGTGGCGACACCGCCACCTGCGCAGGGACGGCCACGCGCCACCACGAGCCGGCGCCGCGCAGGTACAGCGAGTTCGACCCGCTCCGCTTGCGTGACCCGCCGACGGCGCTATGCGACGACCATGAGCAGCGCGTTCGTCAACGAGGAGACCGCGGCGCACAAGAACCTCCCGGGGCTGCCCGACCGCTCGGTCAGCGCGGCGCGCAACCTCGTGACTGCCCGCGGCCTCGAGTTGCTCGACGGCTCCTTGGCCCGCCACCGCGAGGCACTCGCCGCTGCATCCGCGGCCGCCGACCCGGAGGCGATCGCACGCGAGGAGCGAGAGCTTCGCTATTGGAGCGCGCGCCGGGCCTCCGCCGAGCTCAGCGAGCCGTCACCGGAGCAAGGCAGCGTCGTGTTCGGCGTCGCCGTGACGGTGCGCTTCGATGACGACCGCGAGCACCGCTACCGCATCGTCGGCGAGGATGAAGGCGACCCCGAGACCGGCAGGATCGCATGGACCAGCCCGGTCGCGCGGGCCCTGCTCGGCAGCACGATCGGCGACACCCGCACGCTCCCGCGCGGCGAAGTCGAGATCGTGGCGATAAGCCCGTGATCCGGTGAGTCCGAGCAGCATGCCCAGCCATCCTCTCTCCCTCGTATCTTCGCTGCCGCCGCGATGGTCACCCGCTGCTGGATCCCCTGCCTGTCCCCTCGGTCGCCCGGACGCTCGCCGACGTGAGTGAGATCGCACGGTCGACCGGCTCCTGCGGGTGGCGGCCCCCGGCGAACATCGTCCGCGCCGCAGGTGCGGCCTCGCGTCGCCGACCCCGAACCACGCCGAGCAAGCCGCTGCACGCCGCCGACCTCGTGCGCTGGGTCGCGTGCATGCGCCCGGGCGCCCGCGCCTGCGCCGCCTCGCCGGGCTAAGGTCGCCGCGCATGTCGACCGCCCAAGCTTCCCAGCCCCCGACCGACAACCAACATCTCCTGAAGTGGGTCACCGAGATGGCCGCGCTGACGCAGCCCGAGCACATCGTGTGGTGTGACGGCAGCGAGGAGGAGCGGACGCGCCTGACCGCCCTGGCGGTCAGCGAGGGCGTGCTGACGGAGCTCGACCAGGCCAAGCGACCCGGCTGTTACTACGCGCGCAGCAACCCCAACGACGTCGCGCGGGTCGAGAACCTGACCTTCATCTGCACGCCGACCAAGGATGACGCCGGTCCGACCAACAATTGGATGGACCCGGCCGAGGCCTACAAGAAGCTCGGCGCGCTGTTCGACGGGTCCATGCGCGGGCGCACCATGTACGTGATCCCGTATGTCATGGGTCCGCTCGGCTCGGCGATGGCGAAGATCGGCGTCGAGCTGACCGACAGCGTATATGTCGTGCTCAATATGCGCACCATGACGCGCATGGGCGCGCCCGCGCTGAAGATGCTCGGCGCCAGCGACGACTTCAACCGCGGCCTGCACAGCACCCTCGACCTCAGCCCCGAGCGCCGCTTTATCTGCCACTTCCCGCAGGACAACACGATCTGGTCGGTCGGCAGCGGCTACGGCGGCAACGTGCTGCTCGGCAAGAAGTGCCTGGCGCTCCGGATCGGCAGCTACCTCGGCCGCAAGGAGAGCTGGATGGCCGAGCATATGCTCATCCTCGGCGTCGAGTCGCCCGAGGGCGAGACGACCTACGTCGCGGCCGCCTTCCCGAGCGCGTGTGGCAAGACCAACTTCGCCATGATGATCCCCCCGAAGCGCTTCAACGGGTGGAAGATCTGGACCGTCGGCGACGACATCGCGTGGATGCGCGTCGGCGAGGACGGCCGGCTGTGGGCGATCAACCCGGAGAACGGCTACTTCGGCGTCGCCCCCGGCACCAGCATGACGAGCAACCCCAACGCGATGCACACCGTCGCCCGCGACACGCTCTTCACCAACGTGGCGATGACCAGGGACGGCGACGTGTGGTGGGAGGGCATGGACGGCGAGGTCCCCGACGAGCTCATCGACTGGCAGGGGCGCCCGTGGAAGAAGGGCTCGCCCGACAAGGCCGCCCACCCGAACTCCCGCTTCACCGCCCCGGCGCGCAATAACCCGAGCCTCTCGAAGTACGCCGACGACCCCAACGGCGTCCCGATCTCCGCGATCATCTTCGGCGGGCGGCGGGCCACCACTGTGCCGCTGGTGTTGCAGTCGTTCAACTGGGGGCACGGCGTCTACCTCGGCGCGACGCTCGGCTCGGAGACCACCGCCGCCGCGACCGGCAAGGTCGGCGTGGTGCGCCGCGACCCGATGGCGATGCTCCCGTTTTGTGGCTACAACATGGGCGACTACTTCCAGCACTGGCTGCGCATGCAGCACAAGCTGCTGCTCCCGCCCAAGATCTTCATGGTCAACTGGTTTCGCCAGGAAGAGGGTCGGTTCCTGTGGCCCGGCTTCGGCGAGAATATGCGCGTGCTCAAGTGGATCGTCGACCGCGCGCGTGGACGCGTCGGCACCATGGAGACCGTGGTCGGCTGGGTCCCGCGCACCGGCGACCTCGACCTGCACGGCCTCGCGATCTCCGAGGACGATGTCGAGAAGGCGACCCGCGTCGACTACGCCGAGTGGCAGCAGGAGCTCGAGTCGCAGAAGGTGTTCTTCGCGCAGTTCGGCGAGCGCATCCCGCGGTCCCTGCTGCTGTGGCGCGAGCTGCTGCTGGCCCGCCTCCAGGGTCTCCCGAGCTGAGCCGCCGGGCGCGCCTGTTTGATCGCCGCCCGGCCTTGGCGAGCCGGCGCGGCTGCGCTATGCAGGGCCCGCCATGCCGGACCGGCTGCTCACCTATCTCCACCGGGAGCTGTTCGGGGCCTCCGGGCTCCAGTGGTTCATCGCCCTGCTGATCGTCTTCGGCGCCACGCCGCTGCTGATCCTCGGCCGCACCTTGCTGGCCCGGCGGCTGCGTCGGCTGACCGCGCGTAGCCGCACCGACCTCGACGACTTCCTCGTCACCCTCGTCGAGCGCACTCGCGGGTGGTTCCTCGCCCTGCTGGCGTTGCGCGCGGCCAGCCTGGTGTTCGACCTGCCCGAGCGCTGGGACCACCGAGCCCAGGCCGCGCTGGTCGTCGGTGGCATGATCCAGGGCGGCCAGTGGGCGGCCGCGCTGGTCTCCTATTTCGTCGACCATCACTTCACCAAACACGTGCAGTCCGACGGCCGGGTCGTGCCCGTCGCGCAGACCCTGCTGCGCTTCGCCGGCCTGGTGATCGTGTGGTCGGTCGTCCTGCTCGCGGCGCTCTCGTCGTTTGGCATCGACATCACGGCGCTGGTCGCCGGCCTCGGCGTCGGCGGCATCGCGGTGGCCCTCGCGGTCCAGACCGTCCTCGGCGACGTCCTCGCCTCGATCTCGATCGCGATCGACAAGCCCTTCGTGCCCGGCGATTACATCGTCACCGGCGACGACCAGGGCACGGTCCGTCGCGTCGGCCTGCGCAGCACCGTGATCGGCGGGCTCGGCGGCGCGGAGATCGTGATCGCCAACAATGACCTGCTCAAGAGCCGGATCAACAACTACACCCGCCTGTTCGAGCGCCGCGTCAGCTTCACCGTCGGGGTCGTATACGACACATCTCAAGCGCTGCTGGAGGCCCTGCCCGGGCTCGTGCGCGCCAAGGTCGAGGGCCGCGAGAAGGTCCGCTTCGACCGCGCAACACTGACCCGGCTCGCCGACTCCGCGATCGAGTACGACATCGTCTATTACGTGCTCGACCCGGGCTACAACGTCTACGCCGAGATCCATCAGCGCATCCTGCTCGACCTGATCCAGGACATGCGCGCCGCCGGCTACGACTTCGCGTTCCCCAGCCGCACGCTGTACATGGGCGCGGCGGTCACGATCGCGGAGCCGACGCAGAGGCCGCCGCCGGAGCAGCGCGAACCCGCCCGCCGTGCAACGCGTGACGATTCAGGCGACAATCCAGGGCCATGAGCTCCGACGACGCCACCACCGCCGCCACCGCCGCCACCGACCTCGCGCGCCAGCTCGCCGAGACCCTCCGTGCGCTCGACCAGGAGCGCGAACAGGGTGACCGCGCGACCCGTGAGCGCGACGGCCTGCGCCGCGAGCTCGCTGGCTTGCGCAAAGCGCATGACGCCGAGGTCCAGGCCCACGCGGGCGCGCGCCAAAACCACGACCTGCTCGCCAGTCGCGTGGCCACGCTCGAGGCCGAGGCCAGCGAGCTGCGCCGCGAGGCGGTCCGTCAGACCTCGCGCGCCGATGTCACCGGCCGCGACCTCGAGGCCCTGCGCCGCGACCTCGGCCGCGAGCAGGCCGCCCACCGCACCACTCAGGAGCGCCTCGCCGAGCTCGAACCCAGTCAGCGCAGCACGATCGCCGAACTCGCGGCCGAGCGCGAGGCCGCGGCCGCGACCCGCGACCGCCTGACTCGGCTCACGAGCGAGTATTCGGCGCTGCAGCAGCGCGTCGCCGCCGACCAGAGCGCCGCGCTGGCGGCCAGCGAGCGCTGCGAGGCCCTGACCCGCGAGGCCGGCAACCTCGGCGACCGCCTGACCCTCCTGCGCAAGCAACTGCAGGACGAGACCGCCGCGCACGCGGCCACTCGCCGCGAACTAGTCGAGCAGCGCGCCGCCACCGCCGATGGCGAACGCAAGCGCCGCGGTCAGGGCGTCATGGGTGCGATCGGCGGGGCCGCGGCCCTGGGCCTGGGCCTGATCTTGCGCCGACGCTGACCGGCGTGACATACTACGACGATATGCGACCCTTGCGACCATTGCGACCATTGCGACCATTGCGACCATTGCGACCATTGCGACTATTGCGATCATCGCGCCCATTGCGACCATTGCGATCATCGCGCCCCTGCACGAGCGCGATGCTCTGCCTGCTGCCGTTCGCACTGGGCTGCAACCACGACGGGTCCGCGGACGGCGGCCCGACCGGTCCGGCCGAGACGCATCTTGTCACCCACGCCTTCGGCAAGCTGCCCCTGCCCGCCCTCGACGACGACGCCGATCGCTGCGCCTCGTGGCGGCTGGACAACGAGCAGGCGTTATATGTACAGAGCGTGCAATTGGCCAACGAGGGCTCGTTTCACCACTCCAACTGGATCGTCGTGCCGGAGGACCAGTACCCCGGCGAGGACGGCTACTGGCGCTGCAGCGACCGCGGCTTCGAGGAGGTCAGCGCCGCGCAGAAGGGCACCGTACTGTTCGCCCAGTCGACCCAGAGCTACCACGAGGAGCAGCGCCTCACCGAGGGCGCCGTCATCAAGATCCCGCCGCGTCACAAGATCGTCGGCCTGCTGCACACCCTCAACGCCGCCCCGCGCGACGCGACCTCCGGCCTGTGGCTCAGCCTCGAGCTGCAGCACCCGCGCGCGGTCGCCTCGGTCGTCACGCCGATGACCATGCAGTACCGGGCGCTCGACATCCCCGGCGAGCAGGAGTCGCGCTTCACCGGCGTCTGCGACCTCGGCACCGCCCACGGCCTCGTCAGCCTGCAGCCGCTCGACCTGCGCGTGCATTACATCCTGCCGCATTACCACTACCTCGGCAATTACTTCGACGTCACCGTCATCGGCGGCGAGCTCGATGGCCAGTCGATCTATAACCTCACGGGCTTCAACGGCGAGGGCAACGGCAAGACCTTCGACCCGCCGCTCGCGCTGCCCGGCGCCAGCGGTTTACGATTCACCTGCGGCTACGACAACTGGCGCAATGAGTCCGTGAAGTGGGGCAACGGCGAGGGCGAGATGTGCGTCCTGCTCGCGCTCGTCGAGGCCGACGCCGTCATGGGCGCGAGCGTCGATACCTTCAATCACCTGGTCGACGCCAAAGACGAGATCCATTACTACGAGGGTCTGTGCCTCGCCGGCGCCGTCGCCAAGCAGGCCAGTCAGGGCCTGCCCAGCGCCGCCGAGCGCGAGGCGCCGTTGTACATCCCACCCGTCGACGCCGCCGACGCCGAGCTGCCGCCGGTCCCGACTTGCACCGACGTCGACCCGGCGGTCGCCGCCGACGCACCCGCGACCCTGCGCAGCATTCGTGACACCGTCTTCGCGCCCTCGTGTACCTTCTCTGCCTGCCACGGCGACGCCGCGATCGCCGGCCTCGACCTGCAAAACGACGACCTGCACACGAGGCTCATAAATCACACCGTGCTGGGCAGCGAGCTCCCGCTCATCACCCCCGGCGACCCCGAGCGCAGTTGGCTATATCACCTGCTCTCGCGCTGCGAGCCGAGCAACGCCAGTGGCCAGGTCGCCCGCCACATGCCCCTCAACGCCCCGTTTTTGCTCGACCCGGCCCTCGTCAACAAGGTCCGCGCGTGGATCGCTGCAGGCGCGCTCGACGATTGACGCGGCCGCACCACCACGGCGCTGACGCGCCCGCGGCCTTGCACCCGCGCAACCGCCATCAGGGCCGCTACGACATCGTCGCCCTGGTCGAGGCGTCGCCGGGGCTGCGCAGATTCGTCGTGTCGACCCCGCACGGTGAGCGCTCGATCGACTTCGCGGATCCGCAGGCAGTGAAGGCCCTCAACACCGCCCTGTTGGCGCTCCAGTACGCGATCCGCGGATGGGAAGTGCCGGACGGATATCTCTGTCCGCCGATCCCCGGCCGGGCGGATTATATCCACAACCTCGCCGACCTGCTGGCGAGCACCCACGGCGGCCCGCCGCCGCGCGGACCACAGGTGCGGATCCTCGACCTCGGCGTCGGCGCGAGCGCGATCTATCCGATCCTCGGTCACCGCGAGTACAACTGGTCATTCGTCGGCACTGACATCGATCCCGCGGCCCTGGCCTGCGCGAGCCGGGTCCTCGCGGCCAACCCGGGGCTCGCGGCGGCCGTGACCCTGCGCCAGCAGACCCACAAGTCAATCATCCTCGGCGGCGTCATCGCGCCCGGCGAGCGCTTCGCGGCCTGCATGTGCAACCCACCATTTCACGCCTCGGCCGCGGAGGCCCGCACGGGCAGCGAACGCAAGTGGCGTAACCTCGGCCGCGCGGGCGGGCCCCGTCCGGTCCTCAACTTCGGCGGCCAGGCCGGCGAGCTGTGGTGCCCCGGGGGCGAGGCCGGCTTCCTCGGCCGCCTCATCGCCGAGAGCCGCGGCAGCCCCGAAGTATGCGGGTGGTTCTCGGCCCTGGTCTCGCGCGCCGCCAGCTTGCCGGGCCTGCTCGCGGCGCTGCGCGGGGCCGGAGCTGAGCACCGCGTCATCGAGATGGGCCAGGGCCACAAGCGCAGCCGGATCCTCGCCTGGAGCTTTCAGCGCTGAGCAGGCCGCTCCGCGCTCGCCCGCCGCCGGATCATCCACACGCCGACGCCGACCGCCGCCACCGCGACGCCGAGCCCGATCCACACCGCGCGCGGCGCGGCCTTCAATCCGTCGAAGATGCTCTCCCCGAAGCGACTGATCAACAGCAGCGGCAGCACATACGCGGCGAGCGACCCCCAGAAGTGCGTGGAGGACCGGACCTTCGACACCCCGAAGAACGCGTGCAGCGGCGACGACATCCAGAACAGCGAGCGCAGCAGGAACACCGTGACGAACGCGTCGCGGCTGAGGGCCTCGTCGTGGCGTCGGAACCTCTCCGGGATCCGCGCGGCGACCCAGTCACGCGCCACGAAGCGCGCGAACACGAAGCCGACCAGGCTCGCCGTCATCGCCCCCGTGATCGACACGGCGAACGCCACCGGCCACGGCCAGATCAGGGGCGCCGACAGGGTGAACACCGTCGCCGGGAACCCGAAGGGTTGCAGCGCCGCGTACGCGCCGACGTAGGCGACGTAGCCCCACGGCCCGAGCTCGACGAGCGCCTGCTTCACACCCGCCGGATCGGCGAACTGCCGGAAGACCCCAAGCTGCTGCGCGACCACGAGGATCACCAGCACGACGAGCACCGCCGCGACCTTCGACGCTCGCGCGCTGCGCTGGACCGGTGCGAGCAAGTCCCCTGCATAGCACGGTGGGCCGACTATCACCCCGATCACGTGCGGCGGGTCGCCGGCGAGACCGTCGCCTATGTGCAAGGCGACCGAACGACCCACTGGCACAGCCTGGACGCGAACTACGAGCGCATGGCAACGCCCGGATGATGCCGCCGGAGTCGTCGGCCGGGCTGCCAGTCCGCTGGCTCCGCTGCCAGGCCGCGAGCGATACACCGAGCGGGTGCAGCGAGGGCTTTCGCCGCAGCCCCAACGAGTGCGCCGCGCCAGCCGAGGCCCCGCCCGGAGCCGTCGAGTAGCCGCACGGCGCCGTGAACCCCTCGCGGCACGCGTCGCACGCGTCGCACGCGTCGCACGCGTCGCACGCGTCGCACGCGTCGCACGCGTCGCACGCGTCGCACGCGTCGCCCGCGTCGCACGCGTCGCACGCGTCGCACGCGTCGCACGCGTCGCACGCGTCGCACGCGTCGCACGCGTCGCCCGCGTGCCGCGAACAAACCTCTCAGTTACAGGTCGGCGCGATCTGACCGTCGGCCCCGGTGTTCACGTAGGCGTCCGACACGTAACCCTTGCCGATGAAGTCCCACAGCGTCGTGG
>Ga0335395_10000277_pt1 | contig 32520 bp, 19 predicted proteins | sample MAT02_FD_205744 | JGI IMG/M metagenome (GOLD analysis project Ga0335395, IMG submission 205744) | Freshwater microbial communities from Lake Fryxell liftoff mats and glacier meltwater in Antarctica - MAT-02 (spades assembly) (version 2) ... | reverse complement strand
CATTCATATCTTTGAGAAAAACCGTAGTTTTTACCACATCCAACCAAGTAGCGCCGGCTTCTGTGAGAATCGCTTCCAGATTTGCCATGACTTGTTCGGTTTGCTTTGCCACGTCGTCGGTGTAGACGATATCGTTGAGTCGAATGTCGATCGCAATTTGACCTGCTACAAACAGCATAGTGCCCGTAGCGGCGATCGCTTGATTGTAAGGGCCCACAGGTGCCGGTGCTTTGTCAGTACGAATAATTTTGCGCGTCATAGATGTTACTTTTTGGGATTCTTGTTGAGAGGTTTCCGGTATGTAGTCGATTTCTGGTTCTGAGATTTCTGATTTGTAGATTTCTCCATCTGGCATTGTAGCACCAGTGAAGTCTGCATTTTCGATATTCCAGCCATAGATTCTTGCGTTAGTTAAGTCTGCCCTTTTCAAGCTTGCCCTACTTAAATCTGCTCTACTTAAATTAGCTCCTTGCAGATTAGCTCTTTCTAGATTCACGCCTTGCAAACAGGCTTTTTTTAGGTTAGCTTCTTCCAAGTTTGCCACACTTAAATCTACATCTATCAACTTAATTCCTGACAAATTGCTTTTTTGCAAATTGACGGCCCTGAGTTTACAACCATTTAGATTTGCCTCTAAGAATTTTACACCACTTAGAATTGTTGCAGTTAAATCTGCTTGAGCCAGGTTGGCTCCAGTCAGATTAGCGTTAGTCAAGTCAGCTCTATTTAAGTCTGCCTGAAACAAGGAGGCTCTATTTAGGTTAGTAGCTGTTAGGTTTGCACCACTCAGATTTGCCTTGTCAAGATTAGCATTAGTCAAGTTGGAACTACTCAGATTTGCTTTACTCAAATTTGCACCGTTGAGTTCTGCTAAACTTAGATTAGCTGAATCACAACGTATTCCACTCATGTTTGCACTTGTCAATGATGCCCGACTCAGATTAACACCGTAAAGACTAGCATTTGTGAGGTTTGTGGCACTCAAATCAGCCCCAGTCAAATTAGCACTCTGTAGGTCGATCCCACTCAGATCAGCACCTTTAAGGTCTACCCCACTTAACCGTTCATTATGAAATTTACGTTCGCCTTTAGCGTATTTTTCTAAGAGTTCTTCCGCCGTCATTCATAACCTCCCTGTCCTCACGTCCCAAAAATCACTATACCATCCGCGCGAATCCGCCTGCACCTGCCATTTTGCGCGTCGATAATTATGAGATTCCACACCCCCCGGTGCAAGAAACCGGGTTTCTACGATAATTTAAGCATCCTCACCGAGATTTACGCAGAAACCCGGTTTCTGAGCCCCCGCCCACTCTCACCCCGCGCACATCCAAGAAACCGGGTTTCTACGAGAATTTAAGCATCCTCACCGAGATTTACGCAGAAACCCGGTTTCTTGATCGCAGTGAAAGAACCTCAGCCAGCAATAAACTTCATCGCAACACCATTCATGCAGTAGCGTTTGCCAGTAGGTGCAGGGCCGTCATCAAATACATGACCCAAATGCCCCCCGCAGCGACGGCAATGCACCTCAATTCTAGTTCCAAACAGCGAATTATCGATCGATGTGGCGATCGCCCCTTTGATCGGGTCAAAAAAACTCGGCCAGCCAGTACCGCTATCAAATTTGGTTTGCGACGCAAAAACTGGCAAACTGCACCCAGCACACGCATAAATCCCCTTCCCATATTGCTTATCCAGAATGCTAGTGTGAGAGCGTTCAGTGCCGTGTTTTCGCAACACATCAAACTGTGCCGGAGTCAAAAGTTTGCGCCACTCTTCCTCAGTTTTAGTAACTTCAAAAACCTCCTTACCAGCCGCCATAACATCTGAATTACCAGATGAACAGGACGATAACCATGCCATGCTTACTGTTGCTAGACTAGCTTTCAAAAATAATCGTTTCTTCATAATTTATCATCCACGTGTTAATTACTTAATCTTAACCACCAGCAGTCACGTTCAAAACCTTGATTGCTTTCTATTACCTAGTATATCTCTGATGAATAGTTTTTACAAGTATGCGGGGAAGTAAGGAATCGCGGCGCTGTACAGGCTTTTTCGGAAAATTTGGAGGTAAAGGGCGATCGCGTGATTTAATGATACTTGTACGCGATTCAATTAATTAATGAGTGGAATTAATCGCCAAATCACCCTTGACAGCAGGCACATTGCTAAACACTTGCCAGACACGCCACAAATGAGAAGACTGCTGAATAAAGGACGTGCTGCTCATGTTTTTAACAATGAGGCTACTATGAATCAGGTAGCTCAATCCATAATAGAAGATGGAGAATTTACAGGTACGATTCGGGGTTATGATCGTTATGGTATGTTCTTCGTTGAATCAATTGGTTATAGAGTTGACCCCGACGGTAGCCGTCTTTTACTTTACTATGGAGAGATAAAAGTTGATGCAGAAAACCGATACCACGTTACTCCCCGCAGCCGACACAGTGCAGAATAACTGGGAGTTTACAGAAGTATGGATCGATCCAAATCTTTCACCTCCTTATCTGCTTTTGTTACTAAGCGATGCTGAGGGGAATTGTCGGATCTACGATCCGGCTGAGGGTTATAAAGTTGTGTTTTCTAGTAAGAGTTATGATGAGGCACAGTATTGGCTTTTAGAGGATGAGTATGAACCGATAGAAGGGCGGCTGAGAGTGTCGGAGTTAGTTTGAATAGTTGATGTTGAAGGGGTGATTTCCTAGGGCATAGCTGCGGTACATAGGCTTTTTCGGAAAATTTGGAAGTAAAGGGCGATCGCGCATGGTATTTTCATGTTCTAGGTGCAACAATTTGCTACTTTGACAAAGCTCTACAACCCATCATCGTGTTCCCCGACATCATAGTACCTTAAAAACTTTATTTTTTTATTAACATACTTGTAATGAATCCTGGTTGAGAATGGTCGTTGAGTAATCCTAAAGCGATACTCTTTTTTCTGCGCCAGATACTCATCTCGTAAATGTGAATCTCTAGCGGCTTCCTGCTTCGTTAATGTTAGTCTTTTTGCAGTCCACTCAATAATAGACATTCTGTGATTTTGAACTGTAACGATATCCTTCAAGAAAGAATTTGACAATTCATATTCATATAGCGATTGCCGCTCCAGCTTCTTAAATGCAATCTTTAAAGCTCTATTAAATTTTTCACCCTCGTTAACATTATTAGGCCAGTACCTATCTGTTAATTCAAGATAATCAAGCCATTCAATGGGTTTAGCAATCACCACAGGATTAAGTTGAAAAGAATGACAGTCACAAAGGAAAGTAAATTCTTCCTTTATCCTATTAAAGCCTAAACACAAATACACATTTTCATCTCTATCTATAGCCGCTATGTGCATCAACTCCAGAAAAAAATACAAAGCTAAACCTTCAAAACAGCTACAGTTTAAAACTGGCTGCATAAAGCATGGAGATAAATTTTTATGATTGTGTACATACTCTTTTGCAAGATGAAAAGCTCTGTATATAACTGGAACAATTTGTAACTTAAAATCCCTATCTTGTCGCCAAGGTGGCAATTGAGGATGATCCCAAAGTAATTGCTCTAAATCATCTGTCCAATACACCTTTGTAATCTCATAGTTATTAATGTTTTCCAAATTATCTAACAGATGTTTTAAAAAAGCATCTCTTTTTTCACAATCTTGCCAATCAGCTTCAGATATAAAAAGGACTTCAGGATCAAAGACAGTTTTCATGGCTGATCTTTCCCATTCTTGATGGCACTGCTTCTGGCAAGTTGTCTTTTTTTAATGCCTGCCTTTAAAATCTTTTCTTGTTCCAATGCCGTTTGATCGAAAAAATCTACAGGCCAATTGGTAACTCCAAAATTTTCATCAATACAAACTTCTTCGTAAACAGATCCAGTATCTGTTGCACTAATAAAGTAGATGCCAATTAATTTTTTTAACTCACCAGTTTCATCTTCAACAATTCTTCTAACTAACCTGTTGATAATGTGATCGCTGTGAGTTTCAACCATCACCTTCTTCCCTGACAGAGCTAATGCAATAAAATAATCAGATAATTGCATCTGAAGATTGGGATGTAAATGAATCTCTGGTTGCTCAAGTAAGAGCGTGTTTCGTTGTGGCATCCTTAATCCTTCTAAAAGGATAGGAAAAATTTGACTTACTCCAAAACCTACATCAGCAATACTAACGCGGGTTTTAGATGCAGAGCTTGAGTTGAGATTTAGATAAACAATATCATTGACAACCTCAGATTTGAATCCTTTTATATTCATCAAATCGAGCCATTCTTGCACAGCAGTAGATAAAGTCATCTTCTGTTTCTGTTTAAAAGAGTTGCTTTTATAATCGTAGAAATAGTGAGTGGGAACAGATTGATCTTTATCTCTTGAATAGATGTATGCCGCATTCTCACCTTTCACACCAATTTCTTTGATTTCATCCTCATATATGTATCTTCTAGATGGTTCTTCTCTCAATGGGCCTAGATAAGTATAAGATGAGAAAAGTATTTGGAATAAATTGTTTATCCTGTAAAGGGCAAAGGGAACATCTAGAAAACCTGCGGTTTGTTCAAGGTCGCTTTTAACTAAAACAGCCCCAACTGAAAACAAACTTGTGAACTTAACTTGTGCCGATGATATATTTCCTTTGTCACTTCCCTCATCTCTACTAATTCTATTTCTTAAATTCTCCCAACTAATTTTATACAGATCGTTGTTAATAAGTTGAATATTAATATAAGTTTCGGGAATTTTTTGTCGATCTAAGTCTGTTGTCTCCAGCCTGAATTCAAATTGCTCATGCTCGATAGCGATCGCTTTTATATGGTTTTTACTTTTGCTGGAAATTCCCTTTTTGGTGGTTTTCAGAACAACTTTGATGTGAATAAAAATATCTTGAGTTAGAGACAGTTTTCTTTGAGAAAAAAGCTCTCTGAGAAGTGCTACTTCACTAGCACTTTTCCTAGTAGGCGATCCTATATCTTCTTGAGTTAACTTCCAAGTCAATTCAAAAACTAGCCGATTGTCTAAGTTTTTCTCAAAAATTATATTTTCAAATGAACCCAAATGTACGAATCTTCCATTTAGTAGAAGAATTTGGTTTGGAGTTTGACTTTCCAGTGTTTGTTTGAGTAGAAGTATGCTCTGCAAAATAGAGCTTTTACCACAGCTATTGGTTCCACATAAAATTGTGATTGGTTTAACTTTCAAGTTTTCTAAATCTTTAAAGCCTTTGAAGTTTTTTAGAGAAATGTTTTCTAACATATTTTTTTGAATTTGAACTTTTTTGTTGCTGAGTCTATGGTCTCGACATAACGTCCTGAACGAATGTCTCTAGGAAATCTGATCGGAGTTGGGAAACGCTTTAACTGCGGTCGCCTATCAGCTCCTGTTTGTCAGGTTACTATTTTAAACAACTTAAATGTTGAATAGCACCCAAGTCCTGTGAGGACTTTAATCCCCACAGAACTCATACCCCTTCAAACATCACCTAACTTAAACAACAGCCGGAGCACCAACAACCTCACCCTTCAACATCCGAGAAGCAGCATCAAGCAACTGTTCCTCCAAATAAGGCTTCGTGAAATAACCTTTCGCGCCCAAACTGTAAGCCATTTGGCGGTGTCTGTCAGCACCACGAGAAGTTAGCATCGCGATCGGCAATTCACACAAAACCGCATCTTTCTGCATCCGAGAAAGCAGCTCCAAACCATCCATTCGAGGCATTTCAATATCGCAGAACACGATATCGCAAGGCAAACCCGATTTCATCTTTTCCCAAGCTTCCTTACCGTCGCGAGCTTCTTCCACACGATAGCCAGACTTCTCAAAAGTAATCGACAACAGCGATCGCACCGTAATCGAATCATCAACAATCAACACCGTCGGCTCAGCCTTTTCCTCGATCGGCTCCAGAGGAACCCGATCGCCCCCATCCCAAAGTGTGCCACCAGCGTCTTTCCGCAACCTCCCCGTAGCCAAATCGATCAGTTCCAGAACGTCCGCAATCGCCACAATTTTGCCATCTCCGAGCACCGTAGCTCCAGCAATCCCGATCGGCTTCGGCACCGGCCCTTCCAACTGCTTAATCACGATTTCCTGTTCTGTCGAAACCTGATCGACTTGCACTGCTAAGAAACTACCAGCCGATCGCAACACAATCACCGAAATCATGTCATCGTCAGTATTAAACCCATAAACACTGCCCCGACCCAGATGACGGTGGTAAGCCAACAACTCCCGCAGCGGACGGAAAGGCAAAATCGAACCCCGCCAATCAATACAAGGGAGTCCATCAACACCAGTTGTCACCTGATCGCGAGGGACATCAATCATATCTTCCACCCCATCCATCGGGAAAGCGATGCGAGCCCGATCGCTAATACAGCAGAGAGCCTTAGAAATACTCAACACCAGAGGTAAGCGAATCGTAAACACAGTCCCCTTACCAATTGTTGAATCAATGCCCACCGTCCCCCGAATCTCCTGCAAAGAAGTCAACACCACATCCATGCCGACCCCCCGCCCAGCAAACTCCGTAGCCTGTTCCTGCGTGCTGAAACCAGGCTTAAAGAGCAATTCATAAACTTCCGATCGAGCCATTCTCTGAGCCTGAGCAGCCGTCAACAAACCCTGCTTAATCGCCTTCGCCTTCACCTTAGAAGGATCGATCCCCGCCCCATCATCAGAGACGGAAATCACAGTTTGATTTCCCTGGTGAAAAGCCCGAATCGTAATTCGGCCCATTGCAGGTTTCCCAGCCGCCAACCGCACTTCTGGCGATTCAATCCCGTGAGTAATGGCATTGTTGACCAAATGAGTCATCGGGTCATAGAGTTGATCCACAATCATTTTGTCAATCAAAATATCCTTACCCTCAACCTGCAACTGAGCTTGCTTCCCACATTTAATCCCAATTTCCCGCACCGCCCGGAACAGCCTGTCAGTGGTTTCGGCAAAAGGTTTCATCCGAGCTCTGGTGAGGCCTTCTTGAAGTTGAGTAGTTACTTGTCGCAACTGACGGGTCACTTGATCTGCTTCATCCACCAAAAACTCGATGTCAGCAGCCGACTCCCGAACCCGCACAATCAATTCAATAATCTCCTGGGCCAAACTGTGGAAAGGAGTAAACCTATCCATTTCTTCTGGTTTCCAAGCTCCATCTCGCTGGTGCTGAGATTGCTCCTCAGAGCGCCAAGCCGATCGATGTCCCTGTCGATTCGCCAGTAAAGCAATCTCCAACAAACTCCGCTCGTAGAAGTCCTGAGTCCGCTGGCTGACATCGCTGAGCAAAGTCACCTGATGTAGCAAATTATCCAAAAACTGCCGCATCCGTTCCTGATCCTGCTCCAAACTATTGCGGTTCACCACCAGTTCCCCCATCAAATTGCTGAGGTTATCTAGCTGCTTCACAGGTACTCGCATTGTTTGGTCGCCGAAACCCTGACGGGGGCCTTTGGGGCGAATGCCACCCGGACGCGAGCTGATGTTACTCTCGCCCTGGCGTGTACCTTCTTTCGGTTCATCCAGCAGTGCTTCCAAATCGCTGAAATCATGATCTAAGCCTTGCTGCGGGGCCGTTAGCCCAGCTCTTGTGGCTCTTGGCAGAGATATTTCGGGTACTGTCTTGCTCTCGCTGAGCATTTCTTCGAGATCGGAAAAAACTTCTGTGTTAACCGGACTCTGATTTGTTAGCACAGCAGCCCCTATTGCAGCGCCTGTGCCTCCTAAACTCAACATGGACTCTAAATCATCAAAATTTTCTTCTGTATCCTCAAAACTGGCTTCGGAAGTATTAAAAAAGCCTGACAGGGACTCGGTATCGAATTCCGAAGTTTCGGCTTCTTCTGACGGCTCTTCAGTATCCCAAAAACCTGTAGGCAGTTCTGATGTGACTAAGGGGCCTGCATCGATCGAATCTAACAAGTCATCAAAACCATCTAACTCGGCACTATCGAGGGTTGCTCCGGTTTCCAGCGCTAGTAATTCAGCATTTTCTTCAAAGCTATCATCCTCAAGACTCGCGGAGATTGCTTCCAAATCTCCGCTAGAAACCGAAGTTTCGAGCACGTTAAACAAATCATCTTCTGCCTCTGCTGTCAAACCCATTGAGAGTCCGTCAAACAAATCTGCCCCGTCCTCATCAAAGGAGATATCGGGAATATCTGTCGAGGATTTCTCTAAATCTCCTGATTCGACGGCATCGACGGCATCGGAGTCTGGAACAGTGCCTTCCCCAAACATATCTTCTAATAAATCAAAGGTATTTCCCTCATCAAAATGTTTGCTATCATCTCCGCGACCTTTTGTCGCCACTGTCTTGGTTGTTAAATGGTTGTCTGACGAGGTAAGGGCGGGGCTCACGAACACATTCCCCAAATCCCCACTCCGCGATTGGGTATCGTCCTCAAAATTCAGCCAATCTTCTGCGTCTACTCCTTCTAAATCTTCACCATCATCGTCGATACCTGTCGGCACTGAGTCGAAGAGTTCGACTAAATCCGCAGCTTGCTGGGATCTGACTTTTGCAGAACCGACGCGTTCTGCTTCTATCTGTTCTGACTGCGCGACTGCATCTAAGGAAACGCTTCCAAACAACGCATCTAAATCTCCGTCAGACTGTGAAGGATCATCTAGGGAAAGCGATTCTTCTAGACCAAAAGCATCTTCCAGCCAATTGTCTTGAGAAATGTCTAAATCAGAATCTGGTGTCATGCTGAATAAGTTATCAATTTCTGGGTTGTGTGCTTCTTGGTCGGCTAAGTCTCGATCGCCCGACTGCGATCCTTTTTCACCTCCCTCAGAAAAGAAATCTGAATTAATGCCCAGCAACTCGCTCAAATCCAGGTCTTCTGAAGATTCTGATCCAGAAGCAGAATCATCTATTTCCACCGCATCGAAGGCTCCTCCGTTCTCTTGACTATGGTCACTGTCGCCTAGCTGCACCTTTGAGGCAAATTCTGTGTCACTGGTATTCAAGTCGGAAAAATCATCAACAGCATTCGTGGGCATCTCTATCTCTGTCAAATCAGATGCTCCCAACTCGTCGAAGAAGTCATTTAAATCGGTATCATCTGGTGCAACAGAAGTTTGAGCGGCGACTTCATCTAGTAGCGTACCGAGAGCATCATCCGAGCGCTGACTCTGGACTAAACTATGATTGGACGATCGATTTTTGTTGACGGTAGCGGGATTATCTGTTTTCAAATCCCGATCTTTGAGGCTTGCGGCTCCCTCGGAGTCCCCAGACTGGGGCCACAGCGCATCCGAGCCAAACAAAGTGGTAAGGTCATCTATAGGGGGAACGGTATTCACCTCTGAACTGACGCTACCGTACTCATCTAGCAACAAATCAGTAAAATCACCGGAACTATCCTCGTCATCGAGTTGTAGCAATCCGCTGGTGTGAGTTTTAGAAGTGCTAGTTTCTTCTAGTTCATCTTCTCCTTCCCAAGCGCCATCTAGGTCTGGACTTTCGCCATCAAACAAGTCGGCTAAGGTATTGAGTTCTGCTGCGCCGACTTCTGGCCCTGTGCGAGTGGAAACTCTAAAACTGGCGGTTTCTAGATCCGAGTCTCCGAATCCTGGGGAATCGCCAAATTGGGGCGATCGACCACTACCGTAATCATTGCTATCGCCACTGTCGAGTTTGTCGAACAACTCATCTATGCTCAGCCCAGAAATAGTCGGCAGCATTAGTTCCCCAGCACTGTTTTCCTCAGCCCTCACTAAATCCCAAACCGCATCTTCCCCAGCCATTTGGCCCGCGTCACTCCCCGGCTGAGCAAAAGCCAGTAAATCCTCAAAATCTGCTTCGAGAGCGCCAATTTGCGCCAGTTCCCTCAGTTTCGCGCCGACTACAATTTCCGACTCCATCCCGGAGAGAACTAAATCCTGGGCTTGTTTGATATCCTTAATCACCACCGGTGCCAAAACGCGGTAGGAATTTTCTCGATTTGCGATCGCCCTTTCCCCGGCCTCAATCAACCCAATCCAACACTTTAAATTAAACTCCTCCCCCGCCATCTTCAAATTCTCACAAATACCTCTTAGCCGGCGCCTGCTTTCTTCGTTTTCGGGCTGTTTAAATTCTTGGAGCATTTCCCGCATTCGCGCCGGCACATCCGACTCAAAAACTAAGCGAAGGGAACCTTGATGAGTCTCTACTGCATCGACATTGAGGAACCCAGAACCAAAAAAACTCTCCGAGGAAGAACCAAAAGCCCCCGCTCTCTCCATCACCCCGGTGGGCACTGGTAGTAAGCTACTCTCATCGTCGCTCACGCCCACGCTATGTCCTACCAGGCCTCCCAAATGGTTATTGAGTTCCTGAAACACCGGTTCGAGCTCACGAACCATCTGTTCCCCTAGTTCTTCGGTGAGTCCAAAAGGGCCTGATAACTGTTCCAACAGTCCCTGTAAAGTATCAAATATTCGCAAAAACAGGGACTCTAGTTGTTGGTCTACTTTGACGCTACACTCTTTGAGGATTTTGAAGCTATCTTCTAGTCTGTGGGAGGTTTGTTGAATGCTTGTCAGCCCCAGCATGGCTGCTCCTCCTTTGACAGAGTGAGCGGCTCTGAATACTTCATTGACCAGTTCTGGGTCTTCGATCGTCACTTGCAGATTCAGTAGGCCTTGCTCGATCGTATTGAGATGGTCTTTTGCCTCCTCAATAAAGTAGCCCATAATCCTCTGTTGTTGTTCCGGCAGCATATTTTTTTTCCTTAAATTTAATCGTTATTGTATTGGGTCTATTTTAGTAGTTTTAGAGAATATCTCTGTAAATCTCTCCCCTTGCCAACAGAATAATCTGACTACGAGATATTGCAAATGTCCTAGCTATTTCTGCTTTCGATATCCCCTCACCTAAAAGATAGCGAATCTGGTTCACCTGTTCTGGTTTTAGTTTGCGGTGAGGACATATCTTGCCCGGAACGAAAGGAAAGCGGTTTTTTTCTATAGCATCGCGGGAGTTATCGGCGGGAGTTCCTTCCCACAAATGGTCAGGATTGACACAACCGCGATCGTCGCAACTGTGACAAGCAAAATAACCCGGTTTGATCGGTCTTCCCAGTTTATCTTCAAGTACAAGTCTGTGGGGATAGAAGCTTTGATTTTTACCGTTAATTTTGATAGTTTTAACCGAGTAACCATCACTTCTTTTAGCCAAGATACAAATCATGCAGCCATTTGGCTGTATTTGGGCCCGAATGCCGGGAATTATTTCTATGCCTCGCGGTAGTTTTTGAGGTTTAGGAGCAGATGTACTTCCTACATCTTTAATCCGTCCTTTTCTAAACCTATCTTGAGAATTTTCCAGTCTAGAACCTTCCCATAAATGATTAGGATTAATGCAGTTGCGAACATCGCAACTATGGCAAGAAAAGTATTCTAATCTAATCGGACGACCTAAGATATTTTCTAATACTAAACGGTGTACATTAAAGGTTTTCCATTCACCGTTAATCCTAAGTCTTTTGTTGTCATAGCCACTGCTAGATTTGGCTAGAGTAGAGATAATACAGCCCGTCGGCTGAATCTCACCAAATATACCAGGAATAACCTCTACTATGTTATCGTCCATCTGTACAACTCCTAGTTTGTTTAGGTGCTGGATTAGCTTCCCCGCAGCGGTTTCAAGGCTGCGAGGTTGCTTTTTGTTTGCCATTATTGCTACGCTACTATGCTTGTAAATCAGCAAGTGAAAAAAGCATTAAACAATCAATTATTGTCTTTCTGCTGTTTCTACTCGGAACCTTTCTACCGATGTCAAAAGATCGCGAGCAACGCCTACCAAATTTTGCAAAGCACCCGAAACTCGCTGCGCTTCTTGGGACGTTTCCTGAGCAGTTAGCTCCACGGCCTGCATCACCGAGGCGACCGAGCGAGCTGTTTCATTCTGTTCTACAGTGTCCGCCGTAATCGATCGGACCAACACATCAATCCTATTAGTTACTTGGATAATATCATCGAGAGAACGCTTAGCTTGTTCCGCCAATTTTGTCCCCTCAATTACCTGTTGCGTACCCTCTTCCATCGCCGTCATTACCGCGCCGGTTTCACTTTGAATTTGCATCACGATCTGTTCGATTTCTTTCAAAGACTTAGCCGATCGATCTGCCAATTGTCGCACCTCATCCGCCACGATCGCAAAACCCCGACCAGCTTCCCCAGCCCTTGCCGCTTCAATACTAGCGTTGAGAGCCAACAAATTCGTCCGCGAGGCGATCGTCGCAATCAGAGCCACAATCTTAGAAATTTCTTGAGAAGCTTCCGCCAACCGCTTGACCTTTCTCGTAGTTTCTGCTACTGTTTCTCGAATTTCCAAAATCCCAGCCACCGTCCGCTCCACAGCCTCGCCCCCTTTCAGAGCCGTTGCCGCAGCGCCCCGTGCCACTTCTTCTGCCTCTCTAGCACTCTCAGCAACCCGTTGAATCGCGTCCGTCAGCACCTGCACCGAATTCAGCGTCGCCGCCAGTTCCTCAGCTTGTCGCAGCGCATCCGAAGACAAATCCCCCGCAAACTTGGCACTATCCGTAGCACCTTTGCTGACCTCCCTCGCCGCCTGCTTCACCTGGTGAACAATTTCTCGCAGATTTTGAATCGTTAAGTTAAACGAGTCAGCAACAGCACCCAAAACGTCGGCCGTCACCTCCGCAGTCACCGTCAAGTCACCACGAGCAGCACCTTCCACGTCGTCTAGCAAGCGAATCACTTGGCGCTGCAAGTCTTCCTTTGCCTGTTCCTGCTCATCCGATTTGCGTCTAGTATCGCTAATCGTCGTTTGGATCACCTTCGCCATATGGTTGAATTTAGCCGCCATTTTGCCAAATTCATCTTCAGAATAAATTGTGGCGCGAGCATCCAAATTTCCTTGAGACACAGCATCAAATTGAGCTTGCAAATTGTCCGCAGAATGACGTACCTGCTTGGCGATTAACTGGCCGATGCCCCAAGAAGTTAAAAAGCTGGTCACACCTGCTGCTGCGGTCATTACCCATCCAGTTTGACGCAGATAGACGATCGCCTCTGGCTTATCCTGTCGCAGCGCTTGGTAAGAAGCGATGTTAGTGACAAAAGCCACAGCTACCAGAGAAACCAGTCCGGCCCCAACTGCTGTGTAAAGATGTTTCTTAAACAAAGGGGCATTTTCCAAGAAAGCCAAGCCCCCCTGTTCCACAGTGACAGAAGAATCGATCGCCTCCGTCTCCGTCCCTGTAAAACTTGAAGCCGACGTATCAGCCGGCCCACTCATGCTAAATATCTCATCATCCCGAATCGCGGAGCCGTCGGTGTTGTCGAAATCTAGACTACTGCCAGTCGTACCCATCATGCCGCTAGTCGAGGAGTTGCCAAAATTAGTGCTACCCCTAGTTAGAATCGAACTATTGACATCTTCAGAAATATCAAAATCTGGCAAATTGCCCAAATCATCAAAAGCATCAAATTCGTCCAAGAAATCGCTATGTTCTTGAGAATTACCAGTTTTTGGTGACCAATCACTGCTTTCCCTTCCTCCCGCTCCGAAAGAAGTCGCTTGCTCTGAAGCGTCTATAGAGAAAGAATCATTAAAAGCATCATCATCGAAAGCATCTAATTCAAAACTATCCCTTGAGCCTGATCCAACACTCGGAGAGTCGCCGTAACCATTATTTTGCGAAGTTCTCTCGGTCGAATTCAACCCTCTCCGGCTCGACCTTTGACTTTGAGAATTGGGAACAGCACCCCCCATCAACAGCGTCTCATCTTCAGCCAGGTCATAATTTGACGAGTATTCCGAACCGGTTTCCGGCCGCCCTCCAAACTCGCCTGGGAGCGCCGCAGCGAAGGGGTCTGCATCTTCTCCTGTATCGTAGTTGTGATTTTGACCGATCGGGGGTGACGAAGAGTAGTCATCCACGTCGTCCAGGTCAAATTCATCTGGTAACGAGCGTGGTGCAAAACTTTCGCCAAAATTGTCGGATGGGCCAGTCGGATAATCTGGTTTGTTCAAGTCGATCGAATTCCCGACTTCTGCGCCAGCAAAACCCCGACCATTGAGAATCTGAGTCGGAGCTTCTGAAAACGCATCTGCATGGTAAGGAGTTGATTTGCCAGACACTTTTTTGTCTTGAAAGTGTTCGCCGAAGTCTTCATCCAACGCAAAAGGGTCTCCCAAGTCTGAATTAGCAAATTCGTCCAGCGGCCCCGTCGCCTCAGCATAAGCCGCCATCCCACCAGAATCGCCAGTAAATGGATTGGAAAGCAGGGTTAAATCTTCGACACCCCCGGCATTATCCTCTGGTGATTCCCACCCCAAGTCACTCATTCCTAAGTCTGCCAAGTCTTCATTTTCCATGCCATCTGGGGATTGACTCTCCCAAGAGAGTTCTCCTGCATCTGCTTGAAAAAGTTCAAAATCAGGGTTTTCTAAACCTTCGTCGAGAGATTTTTCTGGGTAGAACTCCAATTCAGTTTCAGCATCAAAATTTTCCGATTGCAATTGGGCAGGTAAAAATTGGTCTGTGTAATTAATGCCATTATGAGCGTGTTCGACCAAGCTGGGGTCGTCGCTCAAGCCGAGCACCACTGTGTACTGTTCCCGTGCCACCTCATACTGTTCTAGCCCGTAGCAATAGATGTGTCCGCACAGCAAACGAGCGCTGGGGTCTTCGGGAAAATCTTCTACTAATTGATAGACTAGAGCCGCGGCTTCTGGGTAGTCGCCTTCCATGTATGCCGCTTCGGCTCGTTGGTAGTCCTGCTGAAAGTTGGTACTTGTTGCCATTTGCCGCCCCATGTTTGATTTTAGATTTTAGATTTTAGATTTTTATCTGGAGTTTTAGATACGTGGCTCTGTGACTGTTTGTGATTAGACCCAATCGAAAATCGCCCATCTAAAATAGATTTCACGCTGCCCACCGTGCCGAGCGCAGAATTTTCACTTGATCTAGCAGTCGCAGCACTTTCTGAGCTGGTTCGCCTAACATCCATTCTCCTCTCAGGAATGGCATCATGCCATCTGGTGCATTGTTCTGCGAGTGCAGTTGCTCCACGTCGAGCCAGTCCATCCCCACAATTCGATCGACTGCTAATCCCAAAATCGTATCTTGATCTTCTACAGCAATGATCGGAATTTCCGGTCTATCGGTATTCATAGGTGTTTGGTCTCCCAGAAATTGACCCAGGTCTGCCACCCAAATCACACGTCCTCTCATATTTAGCGTACCTAAAAGCAAGGAAGAAACATTAGGGATTGGTGTCATTCGGTCTGGGGAGGGGGATAGTACCTCTCTAATCCCTGTCGCTGGCAGTGCGAACTCGATCCCCGAAGGCACATAGAACCGCAGGTGCAGCTCGCCTTCGGGAGTTTCTAGTTCTTGGAATTCTGGAGCATGATCGATGCCTAGTCCTGGTAATATGAAGTCTGAGCCGCCGCTAATCATCTTCTGACACCTGCTTTTCTAGCAAATTATTTACGGTTCCCGCCAAGCTTATCTCATCGAAACTGGACATAGCCAAGCTTGACATAGCCAAGGCATAAATGGCGTGACTGCTGGATGTGTTTGGCCATAGAAGCGCGGACGCCATCAACTACATTAGCTCTCTCGTCCCCCTGTTTTGGTCAATGACAAAAGGCTTTTGGTGAAGAAATCAGTTTGACAAAGGGTGTACTTCACAAACGTGGAATCTGCTGTATCAGCGGGTCTACCCATATCTGACTATCAGTTTAGTAACTATATTATATTTCCACTTTGAGCGCCTAAAGCTCATTTGAGTGGATAAATTAGACAAAGTTTCCCTATCCCGTTGATTTTTCTATAATTTTTTTGATAAATGAGTGTCCACGGTTGACGGAGGGTAGCCAGGGCCCACATATTTTTCTACCAGCATTAATAACTCATTTTCACCAAAAGGTTTCGTGATGTATTCCGTAGCTCCCGCCATGCGAGCTTGAACCCGATCGATAAATCCGTCAATCCCCGTTAACATGACGATCGGCGTCTGTCGGAAAGCACTAGAACTACGCAGCATAGCGCAAATTTCGTGACCATCTAGTTCCGGCATCGCAATATCGCACAAAATTAAATCGGGTTTAAGTTTAAAAACTAAACTCAGGGCTTCAAGGGGACTGCTGATGCCAGTAACTTCGTAACCGTGTTCACTTAAAATTGACTCGACTGTTTTCCGAATCACATTGTCATCGTCAATACAGACAACTATCGGAACTTTGGTTTTGGGAGAAGACCATTCTTTTTTGTTGTTAGCTGGGGTAACAGACTCGAAAAATACCTGCACCAATCCCTGCTGCACGAAAGGGTAAATTGCCTTAGCGACACTCAACACATCTCGGTTGAGGTAGCGGGCCATTTGGCGGATCGAAGTGTGCCCGTCAGCCCAGCGTTTGAGAGTATTAAAAGTATTGACAGGGAGTGCGACTTGCAACTGTGCGGCGTCGGAAATCACCGGACATTGGTTGGGCGACTGAATGTGAGGGTGAAACTGCTTCCACTGCTGCACCTGTTTGACAATTTTCGCCAGCAGAGAGCTAATTTCTAAGCTGGTTAATTGAGGAGCTAAGGCAGACCCCATTTCAAAGGTGAACGAACCCTGGTGGAGACTGAGTAAGTCAAATAGGGTTTCGTGGATCATGCTGTGGATAATGTTGCGCCCTTGAGCTGGGGTGAGGATATGCTTTTCTAGCAGCGCCCACAGGTGGCCGTATTCTGGGGCATTAGTAGAAGCTATATAGGGAACTTCGATTTTGTCTAAGGCCTTGTCTGCTTTGTAGCGGCGCAGGTAGTCGCGCAAACGAAACAAACTCCCCGCACTCTGGGTAGCGTAAATAATCTGACCGTTGAAGCAGAAGACATACCAGGATTGTCCTGCAAGGGAGCGCGGGGTAGGTTGAGTACCCGTGCTGCTGCCGTTCGAGCTGTAGGCCTCTACGAACAGTTCTCCGGTTCGCTGACCTAACTCAATCAGTTGCAGGATGCTGCGGATGTCAATTTCACTCAAATTTCCCTGCATGGAGCTAAAGTTTTCTCCTTAAAACCGTTGGCGTCTGAGTTCAGAAAAGCTATGTGCTGGCGCTATATTACTTTTTGTTTCCATCTAAATATCAACCCACAACCAACTATATTGTGACCAATATTCAAAAAACCATTCACATCAGCATTTGTTTAGCTGTCAGGTTTTGGTTGTGAATACCTATTTGCTCGCCTGGGGCGAGCAAATAGGCTAAGGCGTTACCCTATTGTGACATACTCCCTGACTCATTCAGCAGACCCCAATTTAGCAGAACCAAATTCAGTGGTGGCGAAAGCAACCAATCTTGATATCGAGCGTGCCCGTACACAACAGGCCCACGATCGATAATGACCCTCTGCGATATTTTTTACAAAGCAATTCGTGAACGATCCCCGGCGTTCACGCCGGGGATGAAAGGGAGTTGGAGTTTTTCAACGGCCAGTAAAATAGAGGAAGCATAACTTTTCTGCCTCTTGAAAGAGGTAGTTATTTTTGTCAAGAATCTGCTTTTATACAAGCTACATTTGGCTTTCGGGATTCGGGATTATCCGGCTCTTGGAGTTAAAATATAACCCAAAAAATGTCTATAGAATACCATGTTTGACGATAAAATGAAGGAATTTTTGTAATATTAGGGTGCGAGATTGATTGCTATTCAAGCTCAAGGCTGGTATGATGGGTAGAAACTTTTTGACCAAAAGACCGAAAAAAAGCAGTAATGCCGAAGGCAGAAGGCTTATATTTTGTGTTAATTTTTTTTAACTTTGGGTGATGGCAGTCTCCGCAGTTTTGCTACTCTTTTTAAGAAAATGGCATTGATGCTGCCAACCGGAAGTTGAGAAAGCTGGTAGCGACGCTTTCTTGACGCTCTCTTGAGTTCGGCAGTGCTCTCGCTTGCTGGTAAAGTTGAGAAGGGTCAATCTTTATAGATTGTTGGATTATATTAGGGAGAGTTGGACTCGAAATTACGCCTGTGAACTGGAAGGAGCTGACTCCCTAGGGTGAAGCAGGAAGTGAAGATTAGGTCTGCTGTAAGTAGATTCGATCGCGTTTCACAGAACGGATACTGCTATCGACGAATTGGGCAAACGACACCAAAGAGAGGACTATTAGTGTGCTGTATCTAGCAGAAGTACAAAAACAGAGAAGCGGCTTTGGTCTCGGTGGTGGTAAGGCTGAGCTAAAACTGCTAGCTTGTCAGCGGGGGGAGCATAATTGGAGCGCTGTACCAGGGGATGATGCGATTCCAGTGGAGGAAGCGAATAAGTTTAACGACGGTACGCTGGTGCTGGTGGAGTTGAGCGCTAGCAAGCAAGTGCAGCGAATTCAGGAAGCGGCCCGCCAGTTGGTGAGCATTCTGCAAAATTTCTCGCGGTTGCAGGACAAGTTTAAGGATAAGGAGGAGGAAATTGAGCAGTGGAAGGCTTCTCTGACGTTTTCGAGTCAGGAACTCAATCGTCGGGAAATGGAGATGCAGGCTCGTGAGGAGCAGTTGGCTCAGATGGTGGATGAGTTGGAGCGGCTGGAGGCGCAGCGCTCGGAAATTGAGAATGCTCGTGATGAGGCTAGTCAGTTGCGGGAAGAAGTCGATCGCTCTCGTGCGGAAATGGAGGCGGCTTGGGAACAGTTGCGGGGTGAGCAACAGCAGATGCAACAGCAGTCTGAGGTTCAACAAGGGGCGGTGGTAGACGAGCAGCAGGCTCAAAGGATTCAGGAGTTGATGAACAAGCTTTCGGGGGCGATTGCTTCGGCGCGTGAGGTGCGGGAACAGTTGAATCAGTCTTTTGGTGTGGTGGGGGCTCAGCAGGCAATTTTGGATCTGCACTGGGGGCAGTTGGAGAAACAACGGGCAACGGCTCAGCAGCAACAAGCAGAGGTCGATCGACTATATCCAAATATCCAAAACCGCTGGCAAGAGTGGTATCAAGCGGCTGATGCTTTGACGCAAGCTAAGGTGGAACTCAAGGGGCAGCAAAGTACCCTGAGTGCCAAGGAGGAGCAGGTGCAGTTTTTGTCTGTGCAGGTGCGGTCTCTTGAGGCTCTAACCAGACAAGTTTCTGGGCTGGCTCAAGGTTTCGGGGCTGGGGGTACGGAGCAGAATGTGGATGTGCAAGCTCTGGAGAAAATGCCTGTGGAGGGGTTGCAGGGGCTAGTTCAACATTTGCAACAGGATTTGGAGAAGGTGTTTCGGTTTGTGAATGATCAAGAGGAGGAGTTGACTCTCCAGCGGGAAACTATCGAGGAATTGCAAGAGAAAATTCAAGCTGCTAGCGAGTACGATCGCATGGGCTTGGAAAATGAGATGACGGATGAACTTGAGAGTTATCAGATGTTGAATGAAACTCTGGTGGGGCAGCGATTGCGGTTGCAGGAACGGGAGGATGTTTTGAAGCAACATCAGGCGGTGTTGTGGCGCAGGCTGGGTACTGCAAATCCTGCCTCGCGAGATGGAGAGATTGATTTGGGGCCGGTCATCGCACAGCTCGATGCTGTGCGCCAGCAGCAGGGGCAAGATTTGCAGAGGCTGGAGCAGGAAATTGGGCAGTTGCGGGAAGCGATTGCTCAATTTGAGGGCAATGTCAACGGCCAAGCTGGGGAACAGGATGGGAAGCGCAATGAGATTGAGCAGTTGGAACTGAGTTTGTTCAACCAGAAAAGTGCTCTGGGGGAACTGTGGGGGAGGGTGAGTGTTTATCAAGAGATGTTGCAGCCGGTGCAGGACAATTTGAGTGGGCTGCGCCAAAAGTTGGAGGCTGTGGGGGGGGAACTCGATCGCATTCAGCAAACTGGAGAACAGCAAGATCAGACGATTTCTCAGTTGCAACAAGTGATTTCTGGTTTGATTGGTGGGTGAAGGGCGCTATAACTTTGAACCCCGACTTTTTTGGGGCTGTTGGGGGTCTAGTTAATTAACCGCGTTTGTCTCTACGGTAAGTCCGATCGGCATTTTGAAGCAGAATCCAAGAGGTTAAAATGTATTTATCTTTTGTGCTTGGTCTAAACTCCAATTAGGAACCATTACTCAATTTTAGATTTTGGATTAATGATTTAACCACAGAGAACGCAGAGAACACAGAGGGAGATAAGAGAGATGAATAGTTCCGATGAAGAGTGGATTTAATATCAATTTAAGTCAAAATCGACCCACTCATCATCCGCTGATACCTGCGTTCCAACTCATCGCGCACCACAGGCCATTGATTCAAACTTTCATCGTCTTCAATTACCATTTGAGCTGCTTGCCGCGCCAACTCCAAGACTTCCTGATCTTCGACTAAACTCGCCAAGGCAAAATCCGGCAAACCCGATTGGCGAGTTCCCAAAACTTGACCAGGCCCGCGCAGTCTCATATCCATTTCGGCAATAAAAAAGCCATCTTGAGACTGTTCTAAAACCTTCATTCTTTGCATCGCCTCCGTCGCCTTAGAACCGGGCATTAATAAACAATAGGAACGGCTAGTACCCCGACCAACTCGACCCCGCAACTGATGCAATTGTGAGAGTCCAAAACGCTCGGAGTTTTCGATCAACATTACTGTGGCATTCGGGACATCTACGCCAACTTCGACTACTGTGGTGGATACTAGGATGTCGGTTTCTCGATCGCGAAACTTAGTGATTGCTGCATCTTTGTCGGCACTACTCATTCTACCGTGGAGCAAACCAACTTTAAACTCAGGAAAAATAGTTGTTTGAAGTTTTTCTTTTTCTTCAATGGCCGATCGCACATCCAGCTTTTCCGACTCCTCCACCAACGGTAACACAACATAAACTTGACGCCCACTCGCTACTTCGCGCCGAATCAAATCGTAAGCTTGGCTACGTTCCTTTGAAGACAAAACAGTTGTTTGAATCGCCTGTCTTCCCGGTGGCAACTCATCAATTTGACTCACATCCAAATCGCCGTGTAGCGTCAACGCCAATGTCCGAGGAATGGGAGTTGCAGTCATCGTCAAAACGTGAGGAGATTCGCCTTTTTGCTGCAACTTTGCCCGCTGCTGTACACCAAATCGGTGTTGTTCGTCAATAACTGCCAACCCTAATTTATGAAAATTTACAGTATCTTGAATTAGGGCGTGAGTTCCGACTAAAACCGGCAGTTGTCCGGTTTCTAACTGACTGTGAATTTCCCGGCGCTTGGCTATTTTTGTCGAACCTGTTAACAATTCCACAGACAAGTGCATCAAGTTAAACCAGCCTACCAGTTTGCGGTAATGCTGTTCTGCTAAAACTTCCGTCGGTGCCATTAAAGCTGCTTGATAGCCGGATTGAATTGCTGCTAACATTGCTACCACGGCTACTACTGTTTTGCCAGCGCCGACATCGCCTTGGACTAATCTGTTCATCGGTGAAGGCGATGCTAAATCGTTGAGAATGTCGTTAATTACTCTTTGCTGTGCGTTGGTTAACGCGAAGGGCAATATTTCGTAAAAATGTTGGATTAACTCGCCACTAGGAAGGATGATGGCGCTAGCTTGAGCTTTTCTTTGGGTTTGACGACGGTTTAGAAGTCCTAGTTGCAGATAGAAAAATTCGTCAAAAACTAAACGACGGCGGGCTGCGGCTAAACAATCGCGATCGAGCGGAAAGTGAATATTCGTCACAGCATCGGCTAAACCCATTAAACCATAGCGATCGCGCAAATCGGCAGGCAACGATTCTGACAACTGTTTCGCCGCCGGCATCACAGCCAAAATCCCTCGCCTCACCACACCCGCATCCACCCCATCCGTCAGCGGATAAACGGGTATCAGTCGGCCGACTTTCATGGATTCGATCGCACTTCCTGAGTCATCTAACACTTCTAACTCAGGATTTTCTAAAGTAATTCCATATTTTCCCTGCTTCACTAACCCGGAGGCTGCTAGCACCGCTCCCGTACAATACTCTCGTTTTTTGTGTTCTTGCCAGCCGCGATTGCTGTAGCGTGGGCCTGCAAAAAAGCGACTTATTTTAAGTTCGCCACTGCGGTCTTTTAAAATTAATTCTAATATCGTTAACTTCTTATTTTTCGGACTAGAAAAGCAATTACAGCGCTTGACTTCGGCAATCAAAGTGACTGTTTCTCCAGCTACTAAGTCGCGAATTTGTACTTGTTTGGCATAGTCAATATGGTTGCGGGGATAGTAGTAAAGTAAGTCGTATACAGTGTATAAACCCAATTTTGCCAAGCGGTTGCCGTTCCCAGGGCCGATTCCCGTGACGCGAGTCAATTCTTGCTGTAGAGTCAGACTCACAGGTGCGGATGTTGAATTGAGAGGTGCGGTTCGAGTGGAAATTGGCGGATCTTGTCTTTCTTGTCTTTCTGGTTCCGCTTGTTGGCTGCTTTGTTCTTCCCAAACTCGCTGCATTTGGCTTAAAAAACTACCCGTTATTGCGATTAAATGCTGACGTTCTTCGATATGTTTCTCAGGGTAGATGTCAAATTCGGCGGCTAATTGACGGGTGCGATCGCGCAAATTGGCGGGCATCACACCTGCGAGTTGTCTCAAGCTGACACTGAGAAACTCGCTGAAGCGGTATTGACTGCCTTGTAAGTCGTTAAATCCGCGATCGGCTTCTACTGAGAGAGCTTTCTGCCATCGCTGCCATTCTGGTTGGTTATTAGTCATTAGTCATTAGTCATTAGTCATTAGTTATTAGTCATTAGTTATTAATCATAGCTCAAGAATTCAAGACAACTGACAACAGTCAACTAACAACAGTCAACTGACTAATCTTCAAACCAACTCGATCGCCAAGCCGACTCAGCCTGCACCACAGCTAATTCCCGCTGCTTTTTCTGGTAATCGCGCCCAAGACTATTTAACCGCACAGATAAGTTACGAATTTGCTGACGAAAAGCCGAGGTTGACACATCGGCAAACTCTATTTCCGACAAGCGGAGTTTAATCGCTGTAATCTGGATGGCGGTAGTACCTCTGATTTTTCTCAAGCTTTCTGATTCTGAGGAGGTATCGGTTTCTATGATGATGTTTAACAAATTAGGAGGCCCCGCAACACTCTCCCCGGACGATTCAGCTTGATAAGCAGCTTCTAGAACCTTTTCTGGCAATTGATTGGCCAAGATTCCCGATTGTTGCAGTAGGCGGTTTGTGTCGCGAGAAAGCAACTTGATAATATTAAATATTGCCTTTTCAATAGTTCGTTGCCAGCGCGCCAAGGTTTCAGGGGAATTCGTAATTGGCAACTTGGAATTTCGGGAGGGCAACTCATAGTTAATGATGGAAGATTCATGAGCTGCTATGTCTTTAGCATCATATATGTTGTCATCTTCTTCTATATTTTCATATTCTTCTATTTCATCACCAGCCTCTATTTCTTCTTCTTCTTCTTCTTCTTCTTCTTCTTCTTCTTCTTCTTCTTCTTCTTCTTCTTCTATTTCATCGGCTGTATCTTCTTGAGTCGCTAGGGATCGCAATTTTTCTTGAGATATCGCAGCCAAAAGGCGCACAGAATGCTGCATTTTCTGCCTATCGTTGAAGGACAATTTAAGAAACTCATCGGGCATTACTTGAGTGCAAAGGTGATAGGAAGCCAAAATCAACTGCTGGCGCACAGCTTGTCCCAAAGCAGTTAGATAGCTTTCGTAGGTAGTGCGAAACTCCAAATTTAAAGCTGTTAACGCTGCTTCTAGTCCTGCCAAATCCTGCTCTATTCGCTCTCTCGATCCCACCATATCTCCCGTATAAAATTTCAAAAAATTGAGAATTAAAAACTCAAAATGTAAACTGGGCGATCGCATTTTTTATTTTTAACTCTCAATCTTAATTTTTGATTATTGAACACCCATTTGGGCCGCCACTTCATCAGCAAAGTTAGCTTCTACCTTTTCAATACCTTCGCCCAACACAAAGCGCACGAAGCGACGCACTTGAACATTTTCGCCAATTTGGGCGATCGTTTGTTTCACCAACTCTTCCACCGACATATTTTGATCGCGAATAAAAGGCTGATCCATTAAACACAACTCTTTCAAACGCTTGTCAATGCGTCCTTGAACAATCTTTTCCTTGATATTTTCTGGCTTGTTGCCCAAGTCATCCTTGCCCATTTCAATTGCCTTTTCTCTTTCGACAATTTCCGCTGGGATGTCTTCTACTTTCACATATTCTACGTTCGGACAAGCTGCAATTTGCATGGCAATATTGCGTACCAAAGCTTGGAAATCTTCGCGACGGGCGACAAAATCGGTTTCGCAGTTTACTTCCACCAACACGCCGACGCGGCCACCTGTGTGAATGTAGCTGCCTACGATACCTTCAGAGGCAACCCGTCCACCTTTTTTGCCAGCAGAAGCCAGACCTTTTTTCCGCAGCCACTCCACTGCTTTTTCTAGGTCGCCTTCGTTTTCTACGAGGGCTTTTTTGCAGTCCATCATACCAGCGCTGGTTTTGTCGCGCAGTTCTTTAACAAGTTTTGCCGATATGTCCGCCATCTTCTTTAATTTCCCAATCAAAATTAGTTATTAGTCATTAATCATTAGTCATTAGTCACCAATTGTAATGACCCAGACCAGTGCCAGTTACAATTAAAAATTAAAGATGTCCAATTAAAAATAATTATTTTTAATTTTCAATCTTTAATTTTTAACGCTCTGGCGTCAGATTCCAAGGGGAATACTACTACTCGGCTGCTTCACCGTCGCCGTCGGTTTCGTCGTCGGGATCTACATAATTGGGGTCATCCAATTCTTCGATTTCGACATCATATTCCGAGCCTTCGTAAGCACCTTCGTAGTCGTAGTCTTCATCGATATCGTTGCCTTCGAGTTGACCGTGACGACCTTCGTAGATAGCATCAGCCAACTTGCCAACAATCAGCTTAATCGATCGAATGGCATCGTCATTCGCCGGAATCGCAATGTCCACCAAATCGGGGTCACAGTTAGTGTCCAGCAAAGATACGATCGGAATTCCCAATTTTTGGCATTCCAACACCGCATTATACTCCCGGCGCTGGTCTACCAGTACCACTCCGTCGGGAATCTTCCGCATGGACTTAATTCCGCCCAGATATTTCTGGAGTTTGACCATTTCACGACGCAACACCGAAGCTTCTTTTTTCGGGAGCAAATCGAGAGCACCTGTTTCCTCGCGGCGCTCCAAATCCTTGAGGCGTTCTACGCGAGACTTAATCGTCGTCCAGTTGGTGAGCATTCCACCCAACCAGCGCTGGTTGACGTAGTAAGCACCACAGCGCTGGGCTTCTTGTGCTACAATCCCGGCAGCTTGGCGCTTGGTACCCACGAACAGAAACTTTTTGCCTTTTTCGGAGGCTACTCTCATGTACTCGTAAGCGTCTTCCATGAGCTGAGCGGTTTGCACGAGGTCGATGATGTGAACCCCATTGCGCTCTGTAAAAATGTAGGGAGCCATTTTCGGGTTCCACCGGCGGGTTTGGTGTCCGAAGTGAACTCCTGACTCTAGCATTTGAGCCAAACTGACTACTGGCATGGTATTTTAACTCCTGATTCGGGTTAATCCTCCACCCGGTCGTATTTCTGAAGGTTTGCGCCTTAGAAACACCCGAAAACCCGGATGTGCGAATTTAAACAACTTTTCTAGTTTATCACAGCGCGCGCTATTTTGTCCAAGAATTTTAGACATTTATTTTAGATCTCTTGTGAGAAAATTGCCTTGTTGCGACTGCCTAGTGCCTTCTACGTGCAAGATAGCACCATTTTTCAGAACAGACCGGAAGCCTGTTCCACAAAGAGAGCTGATGTGCATTTGCTCGATCGCCAATTTTGCCTCTTGCACTTGTGCCTCTTAACATCAGCAGAAATCCCCAATCTAAAAACACCATGCCGATCGCCATTCTAGTCCTAGTTGAAGTTCTAATTGTCATCGCACTGTCCCGACTTGTCGGTTTGGGATTCCGCTGGATCAAGCAGCCTCAAGTCATTGGAGAAATCGTAGCCGGAATTATGCTCGGCCCGTCCCTGTTTGGTTTAGTTGCGCCAGATTTAGCAGCAGCAGTTTTTCCAGCCGAGGCCGTTCCCTTCCTCAACGTGCTATCGGAAATTGGGCTGATATTTTTCATGTTTTTGATTGGTTTGGAACTGAATCCCAAGTACCTAAAAAACAACTTAAATACAGCAATTTTGACTTCCCACGTCAGCATTCTAGTACCATTTTCCCTGGGAAGTTTATTAGCACTGCTGTTATACCCAATAATTTCAAATAACAGCGTTTCCTTTACTGCCTTTGCCCTATTTTTGGGGGCTGCGATGTCAATTACAGCATTTCCAGTGCTGGCAAGAATCATTACCGAACACAATTTACAAAATACGAAGTTGGGAACTCTGGCCCTGACTTGCGCGGCCGTTGACGATGTGACAGCTTGGTGCTTGTTAGCAGTGGCGATCGCGGTAACTCGCACTAACTCAATGATTGGCGCTTTGCCGACAATTTTTGAAGCCTTAATTTATATTATTTTCATGCTCACTGTAGTCCGCTGGTTCTTGCAGCGGCTTTCCAAACACTACAATCGCACCGGTAGGTTAACTCAATTAGTGTTAGCCGGAATTTACATGGGAGTTGTAGCATCTGCCCTAATTACTGAATGGATTGGCATTCACTTAATATTCGGTGCATTTTTGCTAGGAGCTGCCATGCCCAAAAATGCGGGATTAACCAGAGAATTAGCCGAAAAAACCGAAGATTTTGTACTAATATTTCTGCTACCAATATTTTTTGCTTACAGCGGTTTGCGGACTCAAATTGGGTTGCTAAATAGTCCCGAATTGTGGCTGCTGTGCGCCGCTGTTTTAGGAGTAGCAATTATTGGCAAATACGTTGGCACTTACGCTGCGGCCAGAGTATGTGGCATTAGCAACCGGGAAGCTTCAGCGCTGGGTTGGATGATGAATACTCGCGGTTTAACTGAACTAATTGTGCTGAATATCGGTCTTTCGCTGGGGGTAATTTCTCCGATTTTATTTACAATGTTAGTGATCATGGCTTTAGTAACAACTTTTATGACTTCACCGCTGTTGGAGTGGACTTACCCGAAACGGCTGATTCGGTTAGATATTTCAGAATTTAGCTCGGATGATTCAGAATTAGAAGATTCACAAAGTGGTGGTAAGAGTGAAGAAACCGATAAAAAATTGCTGCCAACTTATCGAATTTTAGTACCGGTTGCTAATCCCAGCACGCAGAAAGGTTTGCTGCAACTGGCGGTATCACTGGCGCAGCCGGCGGCGGGCATGGGTGGTAGCGATTTACAGTCGGCGGCGGTTCATCCTCTGAGTTTGATAGAATTAAGTAAGGATTATGCCTTTGAAAGTACGCCTGCTGAAGCCGATCGCATTATCCAAGACCGGCACTTAAAATTAGGAGAATTGATTGAGAATTTGCAGCCTCCAAAAGCTCGAAAATTGGTGCATCCGATCGTTCGTGTGACAAGTGATGTGGCGCGGGAAACTGCCCAAATTGCCGAACTAGACCGCGCGGATTTAATCTTAGTAGGATGGCACAGACCTACTTTTAGTAGCAACCGTTTGGGAGGACGTGTCGGTCAAATCCTGAGCAATGCTAAGGTGGATGTAGCAATTTTTGTTGACAGAGGTCGGGAACGGTTAAATAATTTGTTAGTGCCTTACGCGGCTAATATTCATGATGATTTGGGATTGGAATTGGCGCTGAGACTGTTAGTTAATAGTGAGGAGCGCCGTTTGACGGTGTTGCGGGTGGCTGCTGTTGACGGTGCATCTGAAAATGAGCTGAGTTACGAGTTTAAACGGGTGATTGAGCAGTTACCAGTTGAGGTGCAGTCGCGGATAGAAACTCCGATTGTGGAGGCGGCTGAGCCAATTCAAGCGGTGATTGCTGCTTCTGCTCATGCTGATTTGACTATTGCGGGTACGAGTCGGGAGTGGGGTATTGAGCGTCAAACTTTGGGGCAGTATACTGATGAATTGGCTGTTCAGTGTCATTCTTCGCTGCTGATTGCGCGGTGTTACGTTAAAGTGCGATCGCACTTGGCTTCGGTACTTCCTCAAGGGTAGTTAGTTGACGGTTGACTGTTGACTGTTGACCAAGAATTTCTTGATGGTACAAGCCCCCGGATTTATCCGTGGAATCAATCCAAAATCGAAAATCGAAAATCCTCAAGCCCCCGCATTTATCCGTGGGGTCAATCTAAAATCTAAAATCTAAAATCTAAAATCGATTGACGGTTGACTGTTGACTGTTGACAGTTGTTATTTGCTACCAAATACCAATGCCCTGCGCGCGCCAATTCCCAATTACCAATTTCCAAAATTATGAGTCATTTCAACATCAAGTCCTTGGCATTTTACGGGATTGCGATCGGCTTTGTGACAGTGCTGTTTAAAGTGGTAACTGCCTACGGTGAAACAAATTTAAAAGCTGCTCCTGCAATTGCGGGAGATTATCGCTTTGATGCTAAAAATTTACCCGAATGTCTGAAATCTGATGCTTTGGTATTGACAATTGAGCAATCTGGTGTTTATCTAAGCGGTAATTTGAAGTCAGACAACAGCTCTGTCGATCGCAAAAAAACTGCTGAGGAGAAACCCTCTCTAGCTGGGAAGTGGGAAAATCAAGGATGGAGTTTATCTGGTGTGGTTCCCAATTTAACAGGTTGTGGCGAGTCAACTGGTGGCGCTAGTCAAAAGAGTTTGGTGAAACTTCGAGGAATTGTGGAGGGAGAAAGCCTGAAAGGGAAAATTAGTCTGGTTGAGAATGCAGCGGCTACTGATTTTACGGCTCAAAGAGAAGCAGTGACGAAACAAAAGCATCAAGGACATTGATAGAGAACTCTGCTACTCTGGCACTCGATTCTGGCAGTGGATATTTACCAGAATTGAACCTAAGCAGCGACGGCGAGCAAAGGAGACTGGTTTTCGCCTGGGAGAAATGGTTGACCCCGAAAAAGCGACCGTCGGGTAAAGCTTGTGCGATCGCGCGTAGCCATCTAGAGCCGTGAAAATGTTGTTTAAGGATTTGGTCTGGGCGATCGCAGAGGATGCGTAAAATCTCAAAATGTATTAGAGTAAAAGGCTGCACGCAAAAAACAGTAATCTGGAGGGCAATATGTCACGGAAATGTCAGCTAACGGGAAAGAAGGCGAATAACGGTTTTGCAGTTTCTCACTCGCACCACCGCACTCACAAGTTGCAAGAAGCAAATTTACAGTGGAAGCGGATTTGGTGGCCACAGGAGAAACGCTGGGTAAGATTGCATCTTTCTACAAAGGCAATTAAAACCTTGCAACACAAGGGTTTGGAAATTATGGCTAAGGAAGCTGGAATTAACCTGTATAAGATGTAAGAAACTTTTTGGCTAATAAAAAACTAAAGTCCTGACTACAAACCTTTTTTTAGGTTCCGAGTCAGGACTTTAGTAATTGTTCTAGATTCACTTTCTACATTGTAGTAAATAAGTATTCATCAAGCCTTTGCCTTTAATTTCGATCGCACCACGGCTTTCAAATATATACTTTTCCTGCAATCGATGATAAGTTGTAGATGTCACCTGAATGCACCCAGGCTTGCTGTGAGATTCCATACGAGAAGCTGTATTAACAGTGTCTCCCCACAAATCATAGATAAATTTTTTAATCCCAATCACTCCCGCCACAACCGGACCAGTGTTGATGCCGATTCTGATACTAAAATGTTGATTGTGGATCTTGCTAAATTCGGCAATTGCCTCTTGCATATCGAGGGCCATTTCGGCGATTTTTTCTGCATGATCCAGGCAAGCAATTGGCAGTCCTCCTACTACCATGTAAGCATCCCCAATCGTCTTAATTTTTTCCAAACCGTGCCTTTCCGCTAAGTTGTCAAATGTCGAAAAAATGTCATTCAGCAACGCAACTAATTCAGTTGGAGAAACTCGCGAACTCAATTGAGTAAAGCCTACTATGTCCGCAAATAAGACAGTAACATCAGCAAAAGTATCGGCGATCGTACTATCTCCTCGCTTCAAACGATTTGCTATTTCTTCTGGCAAAATATTCAACAACAAGCGTTCTGATTGTTCCTGCTGTACTCGCAGTGCATTTAAAGTATCATTGAGAGCATTAGTCCGTTCTTTCACTCTAAATTCTAACTCTTCATTCAGCTTGTAAAGCGCCATTTCAGCCTGCTTGCGGTCAGTGATATCCGTACCGATTGTCAGCATCCCCGCGAACTTTCCTGCCGCGTCAAACAGCGGTTTATTTGCCCAAGATACCCAAACCCGATCGCCACTGCGCCGGATATTTTCATTTTCATTGCGCGTGTACTGTTCTGGATTTCGTAAAATATCTTTCAACTTTACTGACAGGTCATTTCCTATTGAATCTGTATGGGGAATAATTGTTCCCAAGGCATTTTTTCCAAGTATTTCCTCTTCGGCATAACCAAAAAATTTCTGTGCAAATTCGTTAAAAAAAGTAATATTTCCTACCCGGTCTAATTTTAAAATAATGCTATTAGCATTTTCCACCAATTCCCGATACTTGATTTCGCTCTCTCGCAGGGAATCCTCTGCGGAGGCACGTTCGGCTACTGTGGCGGCCAAGAGCAGAGAGGTAATTACAATTACACTCATGAAAGCTTGCAAAAATAAGATGGCCTGATTGATATTTTGTGCTTTGCCAATAAAGGGACCACCTCCCTGAGAACCTCCCCAAATCGCGATGCTGGATACTATGAAAGATGCGATGACAGCGCCGCGCTGACCGAATTGAATAGTAGCCCAAATTACCAAGGGAAATGGCAAGTATTCGAGGGGATAACCTGAGAGATTACTGTTACTTTGGGAGTTGTATACTACCCAACTGACTGCGATCAATGACAGCAGGCATATTCCCGCCCCGATTCGATTTATACTTATTTGTCGATCGGGTATTGCTTGTTTTTGGTATAATATCAACAACAGAGGAGCAAAAATTAAAACTCCTAACGTATCTCCCAGATACCAATTCCACCGAATTTCCCAATATTCGCTCCACTCAATTAAACCAGTTAAACACAGGCGCAGCGTGCCGAGAGTGCAGTTGATTTGAGTGGCAATAACCGCGCCAATAAAGACTAAATTTACTACATCTATGAGTCGCTCAAGTGACGGACGAAACTTGAGTTTGTGCAACAAAGTAAATGCGAAAAAAGCTTGTATGCAAGCACATAATGCAGATATTAATCCATTTATTACAAATACCTTGAGGTTAACAGTCTCGTAGAAGAACACGCCTAAAGCTATTCCCGGCAAAACGCGCCACCCAAACAATAAAAGTGCTGCTTGTGCAATTCCTGCGGGCGGCCAGACGCAGGTAGCTAATTTATTTACGCCTGGGATTGAAACTGCTATTTTTGCTCCCAAAGCGTAAGCAAAAGCAATTGCAACTACTTTTCCTAAATATTGCCAATTTCTAGATTGAGCGAATCGCAGAAACTGATTATTGTTCAGGTTCATATTGAGATTTTAAGTTTTATGGAAGTTACTGTAGAATCGTACTAAGCACCTTACTAACCTAGGACTTATAAACTCATCTTCAGAAACCCGGTTTCTTTGTTGATTTTGGTTAATCACCCAAGATTGTCGTAGAAACCGGGTTTCTTAGCACTAAGTCCTCTAGCCGTTAATGTAGGGCGATACACTCCGCACCTTACCCATTATAAAATCTTATTTGATGGCGGCATCAATCCACTGTTTCAAAGTAGAATTGACTTCCTCAATGAGAATTTCATGTGATTTGTGACTTGCTCTTTCCACGACTTCGACTTTGCCTAATTTCAGGGAACGGCCAGTCACAATTCGATAGGGAATGCCAATTAAATCGGCATCTTTGAATTTAACTCCTGCTCGTTCGTCGCGGTCATCTAACAAAGTTTCAATGCCAGATTGATTGAGTTCTGCGTAGAGTTTTTCGGCGACTTCTACTTGTTGGGCATCGGAAATATTGGGGATACAGATGATGGCGTGATAGGGTGCGATCGCCACTGGCCAAATTATCCCATCTTTGTCGTAGGATTGTTCTACGGCAGATTGGGCTAAACGCGATACACCAACGCCGTAGCAACCCATAACGAAGGGCATTTCTTCGCCTTGTTCGTTGGTGTAGGTGGCGCCCATTGCTTGGGAGTATTTTGTGCCTAGTTGGAAGATATGACCGACTTCGATGCCTCTGGCGGTTTGCAATGTTTGTTCGGGATTGTGAATTGCCCGATCGCCCTTTTTGGCCTTCCTCACATCTACTGCTAAACTCGGTAGTGGAAATTCTTTGCCCCAATTGGCCCCGACAACGTGGTATCCTGATTCGTTTGAGCCAGTGACAAAGTTTGTGAGATCGACTGCGGTGCGATCGACTAAACGCAAAAATTTGGGAGATACCCCCCCTTGCCCCCCCTTACCAAGGGGGGGAGTGGAGTCTTTTTGCCCCCCCTTACCAAGGGGGGGAGTGGAGTCTTTTTGCCCCCCCTTACCAAGGGGGGGAGTGGAGTCTTTTTGCCCCCCCTTACCAAGGGGGGGAGTGGAGTCTTTTTGCCCCCCCTTACCAAGG
>Ga0335395_10000276_pt1 | contig 32743 bp, 29 predicted proteins | sample MAT02_FD_205744 | JGI IMG/M metagenome (GOLD analysis project Ga0335395, IMG submission 205744) | Freshwater microbial communities from Lake Fryxell liftoff mats and glacier meltwater in Antarctica - MAT-02 (spades assembly) (version 2) ... | reverse complement strand
CAATTACTCAAGAAAACAGTTCAACTTTCATCCGTTTGTCAGCAACCGGTGAAATTTTAGCCTCTCTCAATGGAATATCTGCCAGCTTGATAAGTGCTGCCAATTTCAACATAGCCTAGACAGTCCCGGACGAAGGTATTCTATATGTAGGGCGCGCAGTGCGCGCCTTACATCTACTAAGTTCGTCAGACCAGAGTAAAGACGGCTTGGATCGGTTAGTTCGACAAGCGCGGAATCCGCTTGGTAACGATGCTCATCATTTCGCTAGAACCGGGCGCAGGTATAGGGACACTCCATTCGGAGATTTGAGCGAAATTAAGCCCCCAAAGCCAGCGGATCGTATAGTTAATCCCGTAGTTCGAGCCAAAAACCACTACTCTCACCAGTTCGTAGCCATCAGAGCAAGGTGGCAAGCTATCCGCACCAGGAATCACCGACGGCAAAGTATCGCCGGATTTAGGCACAAAACCCAGACTTTGCGAATAAACCAATTGTGGCGGAAAACTTGGTGTAGTTTCCCAACCAATGCCAAAGTTTGTCATCATAATTTGAGTCTCCTACTTGTATTAGGGGGTTAGTCGCGCGGGGGATGTTCCAGATCCTCTGTGCGGCGCGATTAGTTGTAGGTTGCATAATAGCATTGATTTTGTAAAAATACAGCAGATTTGCAGGAAATGGCAAAAGTAGAGGCAACAGTACCCGATCCCTTGCGAGAACTTTTGGAAGAACTAGCAGCGGACACGGGCCAGACGCTATCGGCTCTGATTGCAGACTGCCTAGAAATTGGCGCTAACAAGAAGGTCGAAGATCGAAATAACGTTTACGTATGGCGTAAGGCGAAGGCCGAATGGGGCGAGAGGCAGGAATAAGGAAAGCTAGACTCGCCCTAGAAAAAAATCCGCCCCACCTCTGGGGCGGTTCTGTCATAATTGCCTTCTCCAAGGTCAGATAGCCGTTGCCTCGCGTACAAAAAAGTTAAAGGATTTTTTTAAACCGTATAATATACTGTCAGACAGCTTTTCAATTCATCCCCATAACTGGCCTTAGTTCCAACACAAATCCGGGCAAAACATCTTCCCCTGACAGCGTAACAGGAGACTGCAATATTTCTATTTCTCGATCGATCCTATAAATCTCCACACTCCGCGTTTGCGGGTCAATCAACCACCCCAAACAAACGCCATTTTCCCGATATTCCTGCATTTTATCTCGCGTTTCTCTGATAGAATCAGTGGGAGAGCGCAATTCCACTACAAAATCAGGAAACAGCGGCGGAAATTTTCTTCTTTCTTCGGCAGTTAAAGCTTCCCATCTTTCGCGTTTTACCCAAGAAGCATCGGGAGAACGAGTTGCACCGTTTGGGAGTCTAAAACAGGTGGAAGAGTCAAAAGCAATTCCTAGATTCGGATTTTGGCGACTCCAAGCTTGCAATTGATAGGATAAATCCATATTGCGGTTTCCAGTTTCTCCTCCCGTTGGTGGAACCATCAGCAGTTCTCCTTTGGCATTCCGTTCAAATTTATAATCGGGGTGATGTTGGCACAGTTCGTAAAACTGATCGTCTGTCAACTTGATCCACGGACTTAAATCTAATTTTAAAGTCAGCATGGCACTAACACCTATTTACCTAATTCTTGAGAACGCAAACAAGCTGCTTTCACTGCTTCGATCAGCGCCGAACGAAAGCCGTTACTCTCTAATTTAGCAATACCTGCAATAGTTGTGCCGCCGGGACTTGTAACTCGATCTTTTAATTCTGCTGGGTGCATTCCCGTTTCTTGCAATAGTTTCGCCGTACCGAATACAGTTTGCAAAGCTAATTGAGAGGCGATCGCCCGTGGCAAACCTGCACAAACTCCGCCATCTGTCAAGGCCTCAATCAAAATTGCTACATAACCAGGCCCGGAACCAGAAAGCCCTGTCACCGCATCCAGCATACTCTCAGGCACTTCTACCACTTCTCCCACGGCCTGAAAGATGCGCTTTACCAATTCTAAATCAGCCGGTTGAACAAGTTTTCCCGGAGCGATCGCGCTCATTCCCGCTCCTACCGTGGCCGGAGTATTCGGCATCACCCGCAGCACTCCCCGCCCTGGGAAGGCTGGTTCAAGCTTGCTGAGTGGCACTCCTGCCAAAATCGACACTACTAGCGCCTCTGGCTGGGAATTAGCCGTTTCTCCATTATTTCCCTGTTTGCGATCGGCCGCCACCGCCAATTCCAAAGCTACCGTATCAAAAACTTGCGGTTTAATCGCCAAAAACAGCACTTCTGTAGCGGCAGCAACTTCTAGATTGCTGGCTGTTGTTCCAATCCCGTATTTCTCAGTTAAAAACTCGCGGCGCTTTACCCCAGGCTCGCTCACCAATATTTCTGAAGGCAAATAAACTTTTTGTGCAATTAAGCGGGATAAGAGAGCTTCTCCCATTACCCCGCCGCCGATCGTACCAAATTTTATGTTAGTCATTAGTCATTAGTCATTAGTCATTAGTCACTTGTCACTTTTGAGTTATCAGTTATCAGTTGTCAGTTGTCAGTTGTCATTGGTTACTTAGTTGTTAGCTAATGTTATTAATCCGCAGTGTTTATTCCACAGTTATTTAGTTGTTAACTATTGACTACTGACTACTGACTACTAACTACTGACCACTGTCAACTGTCAACTGTCAACTGTCAACTGTCAACTAACTACTGACTACTGACCACTGTCAACTGACTACTAACTACTGACTACTGAGCGATTGGAGCTTGTTCTGCCGGCCAGACTGTCGGTGCAGGAGCAGCAGCACGGGGCCGTCCTTGAGCAGGAGGCACTTCGTGAACCACACCAGACTGAGTTCTCACCTGCACGCAGCTAGGCGTAAACAAGAAAATACTTTCGCCAATTCGCTCTTGATGACCGTCCAGGGCATAAGTACCGCCCGCCACAAAGTCCACAGCTCTTTGCGCTTGGTCTGGGTCCATCACCGTCAGGTTCAAAACCACAGACTTGCGTTCCTTAAGGGCTCGAATTGCTGCCGGCATCTCTTCAAAAGTGCGCGGCTCCATTACTACTACTTCCGAAATCCCGTTCATAGCTCCAGGCATTCCAATCACGTTATTCATTACTGACCCTACTCCCCCGGTTGGTGCAACGACATCCATACCTGTCGATCCTACTACTGACCGCTCTCGCATTCTACGATTTTGACGACGTTCTTCTTCGGCTGCTGCGACGGCAGCGGGGTTGGGTTCAGGCGCTTGGTAGAAGTTCTGATAGCGCTCCCCTTCCGTTTCGTCGTACACGTCATCGTACTCAGGCTCATTGTTGATGCCTACAAAATCTCGCAGTTTAGAAAAAATATTCATGATTCACGCTCCTTCACGACTTTGCTGCCCCGACTATACTCGCGTTGCGCGTTAGTCGCGGGTGGCTGACTATTCTATATTTAACCCACATTGTCTTGATCAGAAGATTTCAATTATTTATCCCCTCCTAGAGCCAAATAAGGTTTGTCCTAGCCGTACCATAGTAGCACCTGCTTGAATTGCCAAATGATAATCTCCCGACATCCCCATCGAGAGCTGCTGCATTTGAATGCAGGGCAAATTTTGCTGCTGGATTTTCTGTGCAAGTTCGCGGGTGCTGTTAAATAATTCTAGGATTTGCGAGTCATCTAATCCCAGCGGAGGAATTGTCATCAAACCTTGAATTTTGATATGCTGACATTTGTTGAGTTCTGGAAGGTCGGCCAGCAGTTCTGGAACGCTCCAGCCGTATTTGTCCGGGTCGGGCAACATTTTGACTTGCAGGCAGACTTGGGGAGAGCAGGACATTTCCCCCGCCAAGCGCGAAAGTCGCTGAGCGAGTTTTAAATTGTCGAGAGAGTGAATCCACTCGAAATGCTCTAGGGCCTTGGCGGCTTTGTTGGCTTGCAAGTGGCCGATCAAGTGCCAGTTGATATCCGGTAAATCTTGCAGTTGGCTTTGTTTTTCGACAGTCTCTTGAACCTTACTCTCGCCAAAATCCCGGATACCGGCGTCGTAGGCTTCCCGGATAGCATCAGTCGGTACCTGTTTGGTAACGGCAATTAACCGCACTGATTCGGGCAAGTGTTGGCGAATGCTGTTAATTCGAGAGGCTATGGTCATGGGTGCTCAACGCTCTTGACGGGAGGGAAGGAAAATTAAGACAGTTAGCAATTACCAAATTACTGATTTTCGTTATTGAAACGTGCGCTGGTGAATGGTCTGCAATTGGTCGTACTCCTGATATTGACCGCTGCGACGCAGGGTTCGCAGGCGAATTTCGACCATGAGGCGAGCATCGGAGCGGCTGATTGGTTCAAATCTTAGCCCGCCAGGGCCGTTTGTCACCAAAAAAAACAGGCGCTGGGCGTATAGGGTGGTAAATAATTCTTGGCTGTCTTCAACCTGGGATACCCTGAAGAGGAGGCCAAAGTTTGGATGATTCAGGTAAGTTTCGGTAGTCATTCACGCTCACAATCGATCAATTTTAGTTTAAAGATTTAGATTTTAGATTTAAGTTTCGCTTGCGAATCGCCCGACGGCGTTGTTTGACGGCGGGGTACAAAGGGCGATCGCCGTAGCCGTGCAATAGTCTCCGTCGTGGCTGAGGCTCAATTGCCACTGGCAATTTCCCCAAACACAGGCTTGTGCTGCTGCGGTTCCGTGGAGTTGCACATTTGGAGCACCGTTTTCGGAGCGCCGAATTTCCACATCTGCATACCGTATTCCCCGCCATCCCGTGCCTAGAGCTTTGACAACGGCTTCTTTTGCTGCCCAGCGCCCCGCTAGTTGGTTGCAGGAAACTCGATTCATTTTACCTTTAATGCTGCTGTGTTGAGAATTTAGTTGCCCGCAATCCCTTTGTTCGGCGGGTGTGTAAACTTTTTCGAGGAAGCGATCGCCAAAGCGGTCTAATGCCGCTTGAATGCGGGGAATATATACGATATCTGTCCCAAGATAGATGTTCAAAGTCTTGAATCTCTAAATACTCGTCTCCATTACTTTAGCAGCACTGTCGCGTACCAGACAAAATTTACTCAAATGTAGGCCCGTCCTCCAAACCACGAGCTTCATCAGTCATTCCCAATTCTTCAAGATTCTTCAATCTCAAATCTAATCAATCTAAAATCTAAAATCTAAAATCTAAAATCTTAACTGTTCCAACCCCAAACCAAGCGGGCGCTCCAGAGGACGAGCAAGCAGCCGAGGGCGATCCAGTCTCGGATTTTCAATTGCAACTGGTGCCATTCTACACGGTGTCGATCGGGACTGGTGAAGCCGCGAACTTTCATGGCGCTGGCGATTTGTTCAGCTCGCAGGAGCAAGTTTTCTAACAGCCGCTCAGCTATCATCAACCACACTTGAGCGGCGCTGCGAAATCCGAGTTTTTTCCAGTTTATCGCTCGGGTTCTGACCGATCGCACTAAATTTTGTATTTCTTCCAATACTAGGGGAATGAACCGCAAAGATAACGTTAATGTTAGCGCTATTTCGGTGACAGGCCAGTGCAAGCGGCGCAGGGGCTGCATTAAGTTTTCAATGGCGGCGGTGATTTCTTCGCTGGCTGTGGTGAGGAGGTAGAGGTTAGTGCTGTAAATTACTGTAAAAAATAGGGTGCTGACGTTGATAGCTAAATCTAGGGATTTGCGGGTGATTTTAATCGGGCCTTGTTTGAGTACAACGTAACGGTAGTTTGTGGGTTGGGGGAGTTGATTTGGGCTTTGGGCTTTGGGATTGGGGATTGGGGAGTTTGAGCCTAAGTTAAAAGGTTTGTACCAGGGTTGGGGCTGTTGACGGGGTGGAAGAGTTGCGGGCTGTTGGGAAAAGGTTAATTCGTCGGCGGGGATGCGGGGCTGGTGTTCTGAGGGGAGTCCGTCGGGGGCGATCGCGCTGAGGCAAAATACTAATAGACAGAATAGCAGCAGCATTCCCATTTGCTGTTTCCACACCCGCAAGGGAATTGCTGCGGTTAGTGTCAGTACGATTAACATTCCTACTAGCATCAACCGCCAGATGGGATTGGCGAGTATTGGCGCAATCAGAAATGTCATCAACCAGGCTAGTTTTACGCGGGAGTCTAGGCGGTGAAGCCAGGTTATTGGTTGTTCTAGGTAGAGTCCGATAGGAAGCGAGCGAAGTAAATCCATCTTGCGATTTTAGATTTTAGATTTTAGATTGTTTGATTGTTTGATTGTTTGATTGTTTGATTGTTTGATTGTTTGATTTTAGATTGTTTGATTTTAGATTTTAGATTGTTTGATTTTAGATTTTAGATTGGAAATTTTGGTTGGGGATTTGACCTTGTTTTATTTGCGATTTGCTGTTGGGTTTTTAGCAATCAAAGTTTTGATAGAGGCAACTGTCATCGCTAAAATTTCATTCGTTTCTGACATGATACTCCTCAAATTAGCGACATCTACTAATTTAGCTTCAACTATCAACTCCATCCAGTACAAACATTCATCCGCTTCTTCTTCTTCCACTATTCTGAGTTTGGCAATTAAGTCTGCTGTTGATCTAGCGCGACAAGCTGCTCGATAGTTAGCCCCTACAGAAGTTCCTGAACGAATTAACTGCTTGCCAATTACCTCAGAAACGGTATTTTTTGGCAGTGAACTTACTAGCTTAATAACTCTCAATGCTAGCTGCTTCGTTCTTTGTTTAAACTCTTGTTCGTCCATCTTGGGATTTTAGATTTTAGATTTTAGATTTTTTCATGGGGGATTTAAGATTGTTGATTTTCGATTGGGTATTTGACATTTGGAGTTTGCAATTGTTTGATTTTTGATTAAACAAAAAAACGCAATTCATTAATTTTATCATTAAATTGCGTTTTTTCTTCAGTCTAAAATCCAAAATCTAAAATCTAAAATTACTTCACGCGCAGTGCTCTGTTGGTTGTGCTCATTTCGGTGGCACGAACTTTTTTGCCTCTCCAAAGCAGCCGCATTGGTGTACCGGTAAAGCCTAGGTGTTTTCGGAATTGGCTTTCCATGTAGCGACGGTAATTTTCAGTGAATCTTTTGGGATCGTTGACAAATAGGGCGATTGTCGGTGGCTGCGATCGCACTTGAGTACCGTAATAGATTTTGCCTTGTTTTCCTTGGCGGGTAACTGGGGCTGAATGCCAGCTTGTGGCTTCTTCTATGACTTCGTTAATCACGGCGGTGGGGACGCGACGCTTGTGTTCGTCGGAGGCTTTGTCTACTAATTCAATGATTTTTTCAACTCGCTGTCCACTCATGGCGCTGACAAAGATCATTTCTGCCCAGTCGAGGAAATACAGTTTAGTTCTTGCTGTTTTTTCGTACTCGTAGATCGTGTCGTTGTCCTTTTCTATGGCATCCCATTTGTTGATGACGATGATGCAGGCTCGACCTTCTTGGCTGATGCGATCGGCTAATTTTTGATCTTGATCAGTAACGCCGTCAATTGCGTCAATGACTAGCAGTATGACATCGGCGCGGCGGATGGCTTTGAAAGCGCGGTTGATTCCGAAAAATTCGGCACCATATTCGACGTTTTTCTTTTTGCGAATTCCGGCTGTGTCGATCAGGCGGTAGGTTTGACCGTTGCGTTCTACTATGGTGTCAATTGCGTCGCGGGTTGTGCCGGAAATTGGGCTGACTATGGCGCGGTTTTCTCCGAGAAATGCGTTTAGCAAGCTCGATTTGCCGACGTTGGGACGACCGATTATTGCTACTTTTATTTCATCTACTTCTGGCTCTACTTCTGTGGGAAGGTAAGTCATTAATTGGTCTAGCAATTCACCTGTGCCGTTACCGTGAATCCCGGAAATGGGGTAAGGTTCTCCCAGTCCCAATGTCCAAAAGTCTGCTGCTTGGGTGAGTCCTGTGTTTTCCGATTCGCATTTGTTGACGGCGAGAATGACGGGGACTTTTTGCACCCGCAGCCAAGATGCGATTGATTCGTCGCCGCCTGTGAGTCCGGTTTTTCCGTCTACTACGAAAATGGCTGCGCTGGCTTCTGCGAGGGCGGCCATTGCTTGTTCGCGAATTAAAGGCAAAAATTCTGTCTCGTCGTCGAATACTAGCCCGCCGGTGTCTACGACTTGATATTCCCGATCGCCCCAGTATGCTGGTCTGTAAGTGCGATCGCGCGTGATTCCCGGTTCGTCGTGGACGATCGCGTCTTGGCTGTTGGCTAAACGGTTGACGATCGTCGATTTGCCTACATTGGGGCGTCCAATAATAGCAACTATAGGTAGAGACATAAAAGTAGCAGCAATTAGGCTGCGCCGTAATTTTGAGGTTTAGTCTTGTATTGTAAGCTAATCTGACCGGAATTTTATAGATTGAGGCTGTGTTTCTGTCTTTTCATGCTGTAGGCGGTGTTTTACCGATCGCCCGTTTAAACATCGAACCCTAAAAAATAGCCACAGCCTATGGATCTGCATTCCCAGCCCGACTCTGAGAATTAGAAATAAAACTTAAATAACTCAACAAATCATCTCATGTGTGGTAATTCTTTGATGATTATGAAGGTAGATATAGGATTTTAGCGATCGGCTATTATTGAAAAAAAGCAGGAGTTTAGTTTTTGACGAAAGCTTAAAACAGCAGCTTAAAAATGGAAACTAAATTTCCCTCAAAGCTCAACACATTAGGTGGTAATATGGCTGTCCTGCAACTAGAAGACGGTAGAACATATACGGATATCCGGGCGATCGCGAGTCAACTGGCAGTTTTAAATATTGAGATCGATTCCCTGCCCACAAACAAAAATCCGGCGTTTCAAGAACTGCTAGTTCAAGACATTCTCAATGTTACAGAAAAACAGCAGATTCTCGCAGCATTTAATAGCGAGTTTGAACAGTTTAAGCGCGTCAGCGGATATCGGTGGTGCGACTTAAAAGTGCTGCATCCAGGTTCGCAGCAGATTTACGCGCTGATGACTCAAAGCGATCGCACTCATACCCACACAGATGCAGAAGTTCTTCACATTTTAGCTGGGGAATGCGTTTTTGGGTTTGTATATTCTAACGGCTCTCAGGTACAATTAATGCTGCAAGCTGAAGAATACATTAAAGTGCCTGCCAATACCGAACATTGGTTTTATCTCACTCCGTCGCTGTACTTGAAAGCCTTGCAGTATTACACCACTGCTCAAGGCTGGGTTCCTCAGTATACTAACAGGAAACTAAAAATTAAAAACTAAATGTAGGGTGCGCCGAAGCGCACCTTCCTCTATCAAAATAGGCGATTGAAATGGCGACTCAACAAACAAAATATCTCTCTAAAAGACTAGGATTAAATGCTCTCTACTTCATTAGGTGCGGCCATTTCAATTTCTTCGCAACGCTGCAAAAGTGCTTCTATTTCCTGGGCTAAAAAAATTACTTCCGGCCAAGAAGAACCGTTAATTAAATCTTGAGCGTGAGCTAATTTGTTTCTCAATGCTTCTGCTGACTTTAAAAAACGCTCCCCGTAGCGTTTGGATTTGAGCCCCAGCCGATCGACTATTTCCGCAGAAGTCAGGATTAAATCTCGCTTGTCGCAAAATTGCAGGTAATCGATTAAGTCAATTGCTTCATTTCGCGATCGCCCCAATTCCCAAAGGTATTTTGCGGCTAAGATGCGATCGCCCTTAAGCAATTTTTGCCAAGAATCTTGGGGAAAGTAAATCCGCACGATTCGCAATAAATTCATTTCGAGAAGCGTCACCAATCCAAACAGCAGCATCCGCACCGGTGCTTTTTGCAAATCGCCACAGGTAACAATCCCGTTGATCCTGTTACTTTCCAATACAAATAATCTCGGTTTTTCTCGAAGCAGCGGCAGCAATTCCATCAAAGGAGTGGCGGCGGCGATTAATTCGGAGGGGTGAAAAATTTGCTGGTAGTCACTGCACTTGCCTGTCATTAAGTGCGATCGTTCTACATAGCCGCAAACCGTGCCATTTTCTTCGATACCGAGCACGTCAAAATCGCGGGCCTCCATCCACGATCGCAATTTAGCTGCATCTTCGCAAGCGGGGACAGATTTCAACGGTTCCGCGAGGTATTTAACTGTAATGCTGTCTTTGAATAAATCCCGCAAGTCGGCGGAACTTGATTTTAAATGTTTCATCTATTTTAACTTGCACAAAAATTTGTAATTGTCGATCGCCTCCTCAACCGGGTGATTTCCCTCTTTTCCCGGATTAGCTTCTTCAAAGCATTGATGCCATATACTTTTAGCCTCATCTTTGAACTGGTTAGCAATTGTTCCCCAATCAGCATTAGAATCGAGGTTATTTAAGAATTTTATCGCATCGGTAGCAACTTGTGTTTTTTCCCATCCTTTGTTTTCGTCAAATGCTTCTAAGTGTTGTTTGTCAAAGTATTTTGCCAACAGCATTGAAAATTTAAGCTTAGAGGTTTTTAGTTTTTCACATACTCTCGCAACATTGTAAAAATTTTGAGCAATTAGTCTGGTAAATCCTAAATAAATTGAACCTTTGAGTGACTTAAAAAACATCTTCAATGCTTCTGTAAAGGAGCAATCAATTAGCAAAAGTCTTTCACCTCTGGCTATGTTCACCTCTGCTAGAATTGCTTTCTGATAACTAAACACATCTGTGGGCTTAATTTCTGCTTTAATGATATTTTCTGTAAGAGCAGCTAATTTTTCAGCTCGATCGCCATCTCCTAACCTACAGTAGACGCGACTGGCATTGGCAAGTAAGTGAGCGGCTTTAAGTCTCAAACCAATTTTTGAGGAATAGTATGCTGCCATCAAAAAATTTTCAGCAGCAGTGTCTAGCTTTTGGACACTTTCTAATTCCGAGCAGAAATCCAATCTAGCCGATCGGGCAAAAATTTCTGACGCACACAAATATACATCAAAATCAAAACGTCCTGGATAACTGCCGTATTTTGAATTTCCTTCTTTGATGTAGGTTTTTAGTTCATCCAAACAATAATTAATATTATAGCTGGACGATGGAGACTGCCATTGCTTCTGTTCTATAAAAGAGCGATCGCCTGACAAAAATCTGTGCAACATTTCTTCGAGTCTGTACATAATGACAACAGGTTTATATTCAGATATTTGACTGTTTCCATTCAACGCAGACCCAACTTCTGATAAAGATTCTGCCGCTTCTGTCATGTTGATTTGAATGTGAGCTGAACGCGCTAACATTAAATTAGCTATACACAATTGGCGTTCTAAATCACTTGCATAAAACTCTCTAAAAATTGGGTGAGCTTTTAAATAGGTTTTTTGGATTTCCTGAATTTGCTCGATAGCTTCTTTTAAGTAACTTCTAACAGACCGATCCTTCAAACGGCGATCAATCTGAAAGACATAGCCACTCGTCAATTTCTGACAGTAAGTCAAACTATTTTCTATCTCTGCTACTGCTTCGCAAACTTCATAATAACTTTTGCAAAGCTCATCGGCGAGCAAATTTTCAGACAGCCAACTCCTGGCTGCGGAGACAAGTGATTGTAGAACGCTTGTAATCGTATCTAAATCGATCCATACTCCCTGATAAAATTTGCCAGCTTGATTGTTTTTTTCTTCATCCTTTAATGTAGCTGAGGCTTTGACCAATCTAGCTGTAACTTCTTTTCTACCTAATGCCTGGGAAGCAATATCTACAAGTTTAAGATTCGATCGGTATCCCATTCCCCTAGCGACAGCAGCTAGCATATTGTCATAGTAAGTCCCAGAGGAGCAATATTGCCAGCATACATTTTGATTGGTTTTGCCAAAGTTGCAAGTAACAGATACTTCGATCGCTGTGTCAGAAATTTCTGGATATAAGTCACCTCTTAAGTACCTTTCTGCTCTAATTCCTGCATTTTTTAACAATTGCTTCGTACCTAAATCATCAGTCTCTTCGTCCACAGAAAATGTTAGTGTTTTAAATTGGCACTCTGTCACTCTAATTTTTCTTAAAAACTTATTCATGTTAGCAGTAGTCTGCTCGTGCTCTAAGATGCACAGAAATAGCTCGAAAAGTTCGGCTTTATTAAATTCTGATTTGCCCAATGCTATGAGTTTAGTGATTGCCTCTTTCATACCCTCTAGCATTTTTAGACTGGGTTTTTCATAGTGAATGCGATCCTGCCACCACTGCTGAACAATAAGGTCTATCTTTTCTAAAGATGCGTAACCATCAATGATGGGTTTTTCATCAGGAATTGAAACATGATAATACCTGGCTGCGATTTCATTTTCAATAGCTTCGGTGATTTTAATAAAGTCAGTAAATTCTGTGAATTGCAAATTACAAAGCCGAGAAGCAATTCGCTGCAATTGTTGGTGTCTACTGGGTTCTACTTCCAGAATCATATTTGTTGAACTCGGCAAAAATCCAGCAGCTTTTAGCAAGCTATTTGAGCCTGCTTCGCGCAACTGTTCGCGGTTGGACTTGGCTTCATCTGAAATATTTTTACGATCAATTTGTTCTGGCGCAGTCAGAAAATCCCACAGACGCATCAGGTTAGACCTGCGAATTGGCAATTTATGGCTGGAGTTGTTCATAAATGATACTAGCGGCTGACGGCTGATGCCGAGACCTTCTGCTAGTTCTACGTTGGTAACGTCTAAATCGCTTTTATACCGATTAAATTCTTGACGCAATTGTTGCCAATAGCGATTTTCTTCCTCTTCATATTTTTCTAAGCTGTGATTTGGGCCGGTCATAATTACCTATAATCTGTTTTGTTATGAATGTTACAGCACTCTTGAGGTGAGTGAAGCAAAAAGAAACTGCTTTGGAGTAGGGGCTGTAACCCCGTGTTCGCGCTGATTGCAGGTTTCTGAGGTGTACTAGATGCTACCCCCGGGAATCGATTGTACTCGATTTATACACAACTGGGTAATAGTTTCAGGCTATTTGTTGCCCTCTGGAAGATTTGGACGCAGGGATAACTGGACTGTTCCCCGATCTACACATAGTGTTTGTCTAATATTTATACGCTATTAGGGGGGATCGCACTTTCTAAACTCCATATTTTACCAGCTTCCCCGCACTGCCAAGATTTCCCACAACGAAACTTAGGACTGACGCACGGGTGGTCAGAAACCTGGTTTTTTCACAGAAAGACGCGTTGCAGCGCCCAAATCCCGTAAAAAACCCGGTTTCTTTGTCGGAGTGCGTCAGTCCTGAAACTGCAAGGAACTTTTGCTACAGATACCCGTTGGGCGATCGACCTTTTGCTCTTCCTACTTAAGATAACGCATTTAACTGTCTATTCTTTAGACATTGTAAAATTTTAATACAATAGTGCTTGACAGTCACTATCCACAAATAGGAGAATATAAAAAACCACCTCGGTCTGGTGTAAACCAAAACAGAGGTGGCGAACATAAAATTAACTTAGTGCCATGATACAACTCAAGTCGCCAAATTTACTTGCAAGAGCTCTGGCTCCTTTTGCACTCGTGCTCAACAGGATCGCTTTTGGCCAAACCATTTCTGGGCAACAGCCTGTCCCAGGTGTTGACCAAGCTGAGAATTTCGACAAAGAAGCGATCGTAGAGGAAGAAATTCGACCTCATTGCCTTGGTCGCGTTCATTTTCAGGCCACTTCTTGGCCCGCAAGGTGCAAGCAAGAAGTAATTCTTGTCCCCGGTCAAATCGTTCATGTGGTTGGTATCGACAATATTACTCAGCTAGTCGAACCACTGGAATGATTCTAAAATGCTGGTAATTTCATCTAGGGGCAATTCCTTAATTGCCCCTACATTAGTATTTACTTACTGGCTAATTCCGGGCAATAATGGTTGGCTGCAAGGGTGGTAATAATATCGGCATCCGCAAGAAAACTTTCTTTGACAGTGGGATTTTCGATACTCGCAGCTTGCCCGATCGCTCTTAATTTAACTTCCGGCAGAGAAACTCCCGATTTTGCTTCCGCACACATTCTTTTAGCGGCCGCAATTTTTTGACCAGGCGCCCTTTGGATTGCTTGCAGTAAATTATCCGTTGCTTCGGGAGAGTAGCTTTTTGCTAAGCGTTTGTAGTCTTCGAGAAATTTCCCATCGTTTCCTGTCAGCTTAATGTCGGATTCTTGAGGCGAACACAACAAATTTAAGTTAATTACTTCTCCCACTGAATTAACAAGAAAACATCCTTCGCGTTCTTGGGCGATCGCGCTTGGGTCGCTGGGTACAAATTGTATAATAACGGCGGACAAAACAGCAGTTATACGCGAGTATTTTAGCATTGGAATTACGTGATATAGTTAGGATTTTTAACCGCAGAATGCAGATAAAAGCGGTGTTCTTGAGTCAGAGCGTGTCCGGTAAATTAACCGAAATAATTGTAGGGCTGGTTTCACCAACAATCTATAATTCTAACTCAAAATTTACATAAACCAGCCCTCCAAGCTGTCGGCAATTCAACAAAAATAATATCAGACGAACATTTCGTTGTCTAGGGAAGTTTTCATTAACAGCAAACATCCTCCTTGTGTGAGGGGCGAATGTGTGGAACCGGGAACCGATCGAATGTAGTCACCTTGATGGCAAATTTCCCCTTCTACAATTAAGTCTCCTTCTAATACAAACACTTCTTCGGAGGCAGCGTGGCGGTGGAGGGGAAATGTTACTCCAGGTTCTAATCGCATCAAGCAGGTAATTTCGCGCTTTTTTTTGTCAATGTAAAGCTTGCCGAACGAAACTCCCGGAACTTCATAAGATTTCCATTTGACATCGTGCGATCGCACGATTAAAGATGGAGCATTGTTCTCCGTTGGGGAGGTAACAATGGGCTTTAAATTGACTGATTCTGTCGGGGTTGGCGGCAGTTCGGCTATGCGCTGGAACAGGCGGTTTTTGAGGTCGGGGGCGACGGGAACTGGGGGGGCTGTGTACGCGATCGCGGCAATTGTTGATTCAAAAGCCGCTAATTCACTTGTAAGTTCTGCGGACTCTTTCAATCTCTCTGCAAATGCGCCGCGTTCTGACTCGTCGAGGGTATCGAGAGCTTGAAGGGCTGCAAGGATGATAGACTCCTCGTCTGGCATCATTTCCATCTGTTTTCTGCCATTAATTGTAATTCAGCCTAAGTTGATTTTAAATTTGAGATTGGTCTGCGGCCCTCGCACTCAAGATGGATGATTGGAGATGCCAGAATTTTAGATTGATGCTAAACAACTTAAATTTTGTTTTTTGACAATCTAAAATTGTTCGCTCAAAGCTTGACGCAATTTGGAAATACCCAACCGAATTCTAGTTTTGATTGTACCTGTCGGGATACCAGTTTTAGCCGCGATCGCCGCGCAAGTCAGCCCTTGGTAGTAGGCGAGTTCGATCGCCTGTTGCTGTTCCTTTGGCAGCTTTTCTAAGGCTGCTTTGACTTGTTCGCTACGTTCTTTAAACATTGCATCTTCCATCGGTTCTGCAACGCTAGAAATGGGTACTTTCGCATCTTCCAGACAAGCTTCAGCAGCCCGGACTGTTCGCTGCATCGCTCGGAGCCGATCGAGGGAACGACTGCGGGTAAGCATGAACAACCAGGTATCTGCTCGACTGCGAGAAGGATCGTAAGTTGCTGCTTTTTGCCAAATTTGGGAAAAAACATCGATGACTACTTCTTCAGCTTCTTCTACCGAACCCAGGATTTTGTAAGCGAGAGCGTAACTGGGACGACCGTAGCGATCGTAAAGTTTAGCTAATGCCGTTTGGTCTTTCCGGGCAATCTGCACTAAGAGCAGCGATTCATCGCTTGACTTTTGGCCTGTCATCTCAGTGTACCGAAAAATTTTTGTTTTGACGGCACAGATCCAAAATTAAAAATTCGGCGTATATCACTACAGAACATAATTATAAGTTTGAAGTTGCGGGTACAAGCTGGAGTATGCCTTTTCTGGCTAATTTTGTCGTGATTAGAATTGTAAAAATCTCAAGTTATCCTGAATCTTACCACCTAATTAGTAATTTTTTTGACACTTAGCAATCCGCTTTATGTACAACGAATAAATGCCCGGAGCCTGAACAGTCAAAACCGCGCCATTCACTCGTTCCTAAGCTCGGTTCGCTCGCTCCCAAGAAGAGCGTGGGAACTCATATCAGCAAGGATCTGCCTCCACTGAAATCTAGGGAGGCTTTGTCTCCGATCCGGCATTCTCAATAATAGTCCGGGAACGAGTAAATCCTCAATAACGCACTTTTTTACATAAATTAATCTTGCAGCACAGATCCAAAATTGCCAAACCTTCGTATACCACCAATAGGAGAAGGCTCAGCAACCGCGCAAAAGCCCGACAGGTTGACAGATTTCAACCTGTTGCTACAAAAGTAAAACCCGCGAATGCGGGTTATTGACCATTGGTTTGTGCAAAAATCTCATTGAAATAAAGGTGCTAACTGTGAAGATCACAAAAAAACTTCGCCGAACCATACTAGCTATTGAAGTAGCTCTAATTGTTGTATTAACTCCTGGGATAATTGCCGCTTCCGACCACGACGACGGCGAAGTAGATATCAAAGGTCGCGCTGTCAATTTAACCGACCTGTACGTATATCGCGAAAAAGACCAAAACTCCGGTGCTGCGGACGGGGATTTAGTATTTACCATGAATTCAAATCCCCGGTCTGTAGCCCGTTATCAATATTATTTCAGCACTACAGCCCTCTACCAATTTCACATCACGCAGGTAGGTGACGTGAATTCTACACCTACTGGACGCTCTGATATTATCTTGCGGTTTGCCTTCAGTCCGCCTAACAATAAAGGTATGCAAGCGGTAGCTGTAACTGTTGTTCGCGGTGGCTCGGAGACTGTTGCTAAGACTACAGTTAACGGCGGGCTAATTGCCACAACTCCGCTGAATTCTAATGCTGTTTTGAATACAGTACCTGTGGGCGGTTCTAACTTGACTGTATTTGCGGGTTTACGGGAAGACCCGTTTTTCTTTGATGTGGAACAATTTTTCCGAGTTCGCGCCGCAGCTTTGGGAACAGGGCCGCGCACTGCTTTTAAACAACCGAATCAAGCGATCGACTTTGCTAAAGGTTACAACGTCAATACAATTGCCGTGCGCGTTCCCAAAGCGTTCTTGCAAGCAGGAACTGGGGCGAATACTTTTGATGTGTGGTCAACTGTTTCTATCAGAGACGGAGCTGGCGGTTTTAAACAATTCGAGCGTTTGGCGAGACCTGCAATTAATGAAGGTTTGATAGTTTCTCCCGCTTATCTGGAGGCATTTAATAATATTCCTCCGAGATTGGATTTGAGTGCTGCTGCTGCTCCCGTGCGGCAGGAAGCTGTTGCTACTCTGAATGCTGTCGATCTTTTGGACGGCCGGGATAATGTCGATCCAAATGCGATCGCCGGAGCTTTCTTACCCGATGTCATGCGGATCGATACCACAAAAACCAGTGGCTATGCTAGCGCTACAAATGCTCAAGGAAGTTTGATCGGAGGTCGTTTGCTTATGGACGACGTTATTGATATCACTCTGGGAGCTTTGGTGGGTTCTCCGGTTGGCGATAACGTTTCTTATAACGGAACTCCCGGAAATCCGGCTCAGGGACACAAACCTTTAGAACCGAATTTTCCTTATTTGGCTTTGCCTAATTAGTCATTAGTCATTAGTCATTAGTCATTAGTCATTAGTCATTAGTCATTAGTTATTGGTCATTGGCTAATGACAGATAGAAAATACTTTTTTGAACCGCAGATGAACGCTGATTAACGCGGATTTATGAAAACTAAAACTAAACCGGAAAAAAAATCGGATGTTTTGTCGTGGTGGCTGCTGATAGTAGTCCCTTTAGTTGGGATGGTATTAGTTAATTTACCTCCTAATTTGCGTTTTGTTTCAGATAATTTTTCTAACAAAAGTCCGGCAAATCTCGATGCTAATTACCGCTATCATTTCTCGGAAAGTTTGAGAAATAATCCCAATCAAAAGGAAGCAATTCAGCAAGAGATTGCTTTTTACCAGCAGCGATTGGCTGTTGATTCCCGCAGCGGTTTGAACCGGGCGGCACTGGCGGGATCTTATTTGAAAATGGCTCGCGCTACTGGGGAGGGAGGTTGGTTTTTATTGGCAGAACAGGCGGCTCAAAGGTCGATCGCCGATTTGCCTTTTGACAACCAAGGTGCGCTGTTAGTTTTAGCTCGAATTGCCGAGGCAAGACACGATTTTGCTACTGCTTTGCGCTTTGCTAAACAGGTGGGTTCTGACAATGAAGATGCGATCGCCCTTACAGTCACATCTCACTTAGCCACCGGAAAAGTGAGTGAGGCAAGTATAGCAGCAGAAGCCTTAGTTAATCGGATTCCTAACTTAGGTTCTCTCACATTAAGAGCATTAGTGAGAGAGTCCCAGGGGCGAGATGCGGAGGTTTTTCAGGATTACCGGCAAGCAATGGCTGCGGAGGAACCGGGAGAGATTGCGGGATCGGCGCGCGCCCGATCGCTCTTAGGTCGATTTTACGCCCGTCGTGGGCAGTTTGTGCAGGCGAAAGCGCTGTTTTTGGAAGCTTTGCGGTTGGTGCCGCGATACCCGCTAGCGCTGATTTATTTGGCGGATTTGGAAACGCGCCAGGGCAATTATCGGGAAGCAGAGGCTAATTACAGCAAGGTTTCTGCCTATTCTGGCGGGGCTGCGACTGTGTTCGATCGCCTGGTGGATCGCGGTATGGCGAGGGTGAAGGATTTGCAGGGAAATGCGATCGAATCCCGGCGACTTCGCGACAAAGCAGAAGCGGGGCTGCGACAGGAACAGGTTTCTGGATCTGGCGGTTTTGGGCACCGGCGCGATTTAGCGAGTTTGCTGCTGGAAAAAGGTCGATCGCAGGATGTCGCGGAAGCGCTGGCGTTAATGCAGGAGGAGGTGAAAATTCGGCGGGATGCGGTGACGTTGGATACTTTGGCTTGGGCGCTTTCGAGTGCTGGTGAATGGCAAAAAGCCGATCGAGTGATGGCCGAAATAGTGCGATCGGGCATTCGGGATGCGGGTATATTTTACCGGGCTGGTGCGATCGCCCGTACTTTAGGTAAAGATGCTGAATCTCGCGCTTATTTTCAAAAGTCCAAGGAAATTGACCCGAGTTTTGACGATCGATCTCGCCAAGCATTAGGTTTGGGAAGTTATGAATTTTGAGATTAGCTAATAGCAGCCATTCGGCCAAGTTTGCCATTCCGTCAATCCGCCAGGGGTTGAAACCCCTGCCTCAAAGCTTAAGTCCTCTTGCATAGGACTGAAATCCGCAATTGTTGAATTTAATTAGCTATTCAGTCGGTTTTAACCGACTTTCGCTATGAGACGGGGATTTCAATCCCCGGCGGACTTGCGGGTAAGCGCGCCGGAACAATCACAACAAAAACAAATAATTCATCCGAAAATCACTCAAAAAAAAGGTATTTATGCAGTACAAATTGAACCAAATTTTAAAATTATTTCTCCTATTTTTTCTGACACTTTCATTCTTACTAACAACCTCAACCAGACCAGTTTACTCGCACTGGTCAGACTTATCCGTAGCAGAAATAGTAGTCAACGATTTGCAAACCGAAATAACATTAACTTTCCCAACCGGCTTAACAAAATTCGCCGACGACAATCGAGACAGCCAGCTACAACCTGCTGAAGTTCGCAGCCACCAAACACAGCTAGAAAAGTTTTTTAGCCAACAAATCCGCCTCACCAACAGTAGCAACATTCAAGGCTCAGTAGCAGTAAAACCGCTAGACATAGCAGCTAAAACCGCCAGCTTAATCCAGCAGCCCAATACCCACAGCACCTTAATTTTAGACTACACCTGGCCCGCATCTTCTCAAAATAAAACCTCCGGTTTACCTGACTCAATTTCCATCTCCAAACCAGAGAAATTGCGGATTAATTACAATTTGTTTTTACCCGGAGTGGTGACAGCTAGCTGTCAAGCTACGATCGTGCAAGCGGGTGCTATAAAAAGCTTTGTGTTTACGCCGCAAAACCGGGATTTTTTGTTAGCAGGAAAGGAATCTATCTGGGATTCAGGTTGGAGTTTGCTGCTAGCATTAGCGGGAGCATTTGCTTGGGGATGCGTGCACGCGATGTCGCCCGGACACGGAAAAACAATAGTCGGCGCTTATTTAGTGGGTTCGCGGGCTACTCCGGTACACGCTTTATTTCTAGCAGCGACGACTACAATTACTCACACTGCCGGCGTGTTTGCGGTGGGCGGAATTACTTTGTTTGCTTCTAACTTAATCGATCCAGAAAAATTAGATCCTTGGCTGAGTTTAATCTCTGGTTTATTAGTAGCCTCGATCGGGCTTAACTTATTATTATCAAAAATTAAGACGAGGTTGGTAGTGAGGACTGAAGTTCTCAAAAAAATCAAAACTAAAATTTTTAATAAAAACTGTTTTTTAAGGAGTAAAGTCTTTACTGCGGAATGTGAAGAACCAGTAAATCTTTTGAGTAGAGGAAGTTGGGAGCGAGAATTTAAGCTTGTAAAACCCGATATATCTCACCACTACCACCATCACGGAGACGGCCGGATTCATTCGCATTTGCCGCCCGGTGCAGACGGTTCTGCTATTACTTGGAAAAGCTTATTAGCGTTGGGAATTTCCGGCGGTTTGTTGCCTTGTCCTTCCGCTTTGGTGATGCTGTTGAGCGCGTCGGCTTTGGGCAATGTTGGCTTGGGAATGACGTTAGTGGTAGCCTTTAGTTTGGGATTGGCTTTAGTGCTGAGTGCGATCGGATTAGTCTTAGTTTATGCCAAACGAAATTTTGATAAACTGCCAAAACAGATAACAGCAGTCAAATTTCTGCCTGCGATTAGCGCAATGTTTGTAATGTTGTTGGGGTTGGGAATTACCGGACAGGCGATGTTGAAAATATTGGGGGCAAGTCAATGGGTAATTGGCAATGGATAAGCATAAAATTAGGACTCTTTCTCCTAACTGCAAAATTACGAATAAGTCTGCTTTTAGATACCCGATTTCTGGAAGAAGCCGGGTATCTGGGTATTCTGTTTTTTAGCCGTTGCTCACTTATCAGGCCGCACTATGTTTATTAATAATTTCGGCTAAATCCGGTACTCCGTTTTCCACGTAAGTCTTAGCTGAGGGGCGGAGTTTGGCATAGGCACCTTTAACAATCGCTCTTGTGCTGTTCTCAACCCTTTTGTCACTGATTTGGAGCAATTCGTCTGCCACTTTAGCTTTTCTTTCAGCAAGATATTGGACTGGGTTGCCATTGTTTACCGCTTCAGTCCACATGGGATCGAGTGCGATCGAGATTTCTGGCAGAAGTTGATCGACGACTTGGGCGCAATAGTCAGCCCGTATCCCCTTGACAGTAGAGTAGGCAGCTTTCAGAGCCAGACCACCCAATCCGGGCGCTGCTGCAACGTGTTTGTCTATCAACTTTACACAGTCATCAACAAAAGTGTCTCTGTTGTTTTCATTCAATAGAATATCGCTAAGTCCCATTTTTGCTGTCCTTGATTCAATAGTCAATGTGCTTATTAGCTTTGAGCTCAATCTGACATCATATATCTATTTTGAGCCTTTACTCAAGGTTTCCCAAGTTTTTTAAGGTTTGAATGTGTCTATGACACAACCTAATGTTGAGATTTGTCTAGTATGTTATGGGAATTAATGTTCTATCTGCTACTAATTATTTGGCTACGGTTTGTAGTAAGGGCTTTAGTCCTTATTAGGTGATATTAATGAGGACTAAAGCCCTGACTACAAACTGATAAGTTGTGAACAGTCACATAGAAAAGAGAACAGATCGAAAACAATATTAGAAAGACTGTGCCTAAGTCCGATCGCACTTGCACGTATGATCTTGCAGGTATCATTAGGATTCGACGTTCGGCTTGAAGCCCACAGGTATTGCAACGAGGGGAAGTTTCAGGGTTTGAGTATTGCGATCGCTCGATCGCAATACCAAATTTTTTGGTAATTTCGCGGAAGTGCTGACTCCGGTAAATATGTGAAGCGATAAGGTTAAGCCGGCGGCTAATAATAGTTTTTCTAACATGGCACTGTCTCCAATACATACGCCCTACGGCATAATTCCTCTTACACCTACAACATATAAACATCCTCAGTCGCTTGGTGCGATCGCACGGGCATATATCAGTGACACATATCACGACTGAAGAGGGGGTGATGGGGATAGGGGGTGATGGGGGTAGGGGGTGATGGGCAGTAGGGAAGTGGGGGAGAGTGGGAAATCTTTCCTCGCCTTTCTACCGTCAACATCCGTTGAACGTGTTAAATTCCTTACACTGGTTCGTTGGCAAACTTCCCTACAAATCAAGAATTGTCCTAGAGAAAGAAGCCGTTGGGTCTCTCACAAGGGTAGAATTAGCGCGTAGAAGTTATTTGACACAGCGGAGGTACCGACAATATGCTTGCATACATTCTGGCGTTGGCGGTCGGTCTAGGCAGCTTCAGTATTTACATGGCGGCCTTCTTTTTTCCAGAAGTGCACCGCAAAAGTGATTTTACGTGGAGCGGGGTAGGGCTTTTTTATGCGTTAATTTTATGGGCTTGTGCGGGACGAATTACTGGTGCTCTCCTGCTTGGTCAAATGGCGGGCGTGGCGATGTTGGGCTGGTTTGCCTGGGAAACTCTGACTTTGCGCCGGCAGGTGACGCCCGTTGCTGAGCAAACGCCGATTCCTCAGTCGGCGAATTTGGCTGCAGCAGGCGTGCCGTTTGCGGGCTTGTTTGCCAAGAAAAAAGAACCCGCAGCGAAAAAACCTAAGTTTGTTCGATCGCCCAAACCGAAAACTGATGTGGTTCCAGCACCCACTCTGGATAAGGGCGAGGTAAAGCTAGATGAACAGCCGGCGATTCCCCCCATAGCTGAAAGTATTGCTGAAAGTTCGATCGCTCCGACGACTGAAATTGCGATCGCCCCTGACTTGAAAATTCCCGACTCGAAAGCACCTGCAATTGCAGAAATACCAGTGTTTTCAGTCGAAACTCCTGCTGCTGAGACTTCACCAACCCCAGCAGAATCAGCAGCCAGCAGCTTCACTCCTCTACCTCTACCTCTAGAAATTTCAGAAATAGCCGTTGCACCAACTGTGGAGCCAGCACAGGCTCAGCCAGAGCGTCAACAGCAGCCAGAAGCCAATGATTTTGACGAGGAAACAGAATGGAGGACAGCCGTTAAAGAGTCGCAGGCGGCAGCGGCAGCGGCGGCGGCCCCAACTCCTCCTAAACCTGCTAAAAAATCCGGCGGTTTCGCAAGTCTGTTCGGCAATATCAAAAATAGTCTCGGCGGTATGTTAGGACTCGGTGCGGGTAAAAACAAGTCTGATGCAACTCCCCAGACGCCAAAACCTTCAGCGACTCCAGAATCGATCGCACCTGAATCTAAAATAACGGCAACTCCTGCACCGGGTATCGACCAAATTCTCGAATCCGAATTAGCCGAGGCGGCTGCGGAAGTGGCAGCCGAAAGTAGCAACACTGCTGTTGAAACCAGCCTTGGAGTGCCGTTTCCCAACGATGTTGAAGCAATGGCCGAGTTGATGGCCACAGAAACCGCGAGTTCTGACAAAATAGGGGAAACTCCGATCGAAGATCGATCGTCCGCTGACACCCAGACACCGCTGGCTGCAGTTGGTGAACCGGAAGCAGCAGCAGGCGTACCAGAAGCAGAAGCCCCTGCTGTATCTCTGGAAACCCAGACACCGCTGGCTGCAGTTGGTGAACCGGAAGCAGCAGGCGTACCAGAAGCAGAAGCCCCTGCTGTATCTCTGGAAATGACTGTGGTGGAAATGGCAGCGCCTGTAGAGATAGAAGTACCGGGAGAACCTGGGTTGAGCGTGCAGGTGGAAACGGTTTCAGTATCAGTGATCTCGATCGTCGAATCAACAGGCGAAGAACTCTCTTCTGAGGCAGAACAAACTGAATTGAGTCCCCCGAATCACCCCGATCCGAATCTAGTCGAAACTGCTAAACCTGCCACTGAATCCAAGTCTGAGAATGTATCCGGCGAAGATAAGCCGTCATCTTGAGGCAGAAAGTAAAAGGTAGAAACCAGAATTTTTTTGATTCTGCCTTCTGCCTTCTTACTTCTTACCTTTTAGGACTTATGCACAGGTGGCGAGAAACCGGGTTTTTTACAAAAAGACGCGTTGCAACCCGCAAATTCAGTAAAAAACCCGGTTTCTTTGGTCGAAGTCCGTAAGTTCTGACTTCTTTCTTATTCCCTCAACATCGATTCGTTACATCCGTTAAATCCGTTAAATCCGTTAAATCCGTTACAGAATCCGTTGCCGAACTTTCTTCTCTTTTAATATTATGAAAGCAATTATGGTCGTGGGAACAACATCTCACGCAGGGAAATCTTTACTCGTGGCAGCTTTGTGCCGAATCTTTTCTCGGCGAGGCTGGCGGGTAACTCCGTTTAAAGGTCAGAATATGGCACTGAATTCCTATGTCACAGCGGCCGGCGGAGAGATTGGTTACGCTCAAGCAGTGCAAGCTTGGGCTGCGGGCGTCGCACCTTGGGTAGAAATGAATCCGATTTTGCTCAAGCCACAAGGAGACATGACTTCTCAATTGATTGTCAAGGGCAGGGCGATCGCAAATGTGCGAGCATCTCAATATTATGAGCAGTATTTCGATATCGGCTGGCAAGCTATTCGGGAATCTTTAGAATTTCTGGGCCAAGAATTTGACATGATTGTGTGTGAGGGAGCCGGTAGCCCTGCTGAGATTAATCTCAAACACCGCGATTTAACAAATATGCGGGTAGCTAAATATTTAAAGGCTCGAACTTTGCTAGTAGTTGATATCGATCGCGGCGGTGCTTTTGCTCACATCATCGGTACTTTGGAATTGCTAGATCCCGACGAACGAGCTTTAATTAAAGGATTCATTATTAATAAGTTCCGAGGACAAAAATCGATCTTAGATCCGGGCCTGACTTGGCTAGAAGAAAGGACGGGAATCCCGGTAGTTGGGGTGATTCCTTGGATAGACGAAGTGTTTCCCTCAGAAGATTCTCTCGATTTGCTCGATCGACGTTCTCCCAATTCTCAAACCGACATAAATATTTCGGTCATCCGCCTGCCCCGAATTTCCAATTTTACCGACTTTGACCCCTTAGAGTCGGAAACTACCGTCACAGTCAAATATGTCAGCCCAAAAGACCATTTAGGCCATCCAGACGCCGTGATTATACCAGGGTCTAAAACTACAATTTCCGATTTGCAGGTGCTGCGCCAAACAGGTATGGCAAAAGCTATTCAAAATTATTTAGTAGCTGGCGGTACAGTCATGGGAGTTTGCGGCGGCTTTCAGATGCTGGGACAAAGTATCACCGATAGAGAAGGTCTTGAGGGAGAAAAGGGAGAGTTTCAAGGATTGGGGTTGCTGCCTTTGAAAACTGCGATCGCACCGAACAAAATTGCCCGCCAACGAATCGTAACATCTAACTATCCTCAACCGGGTTTGCCAGTTTCCGGTTACGAAATTCATCAAGGAAAAACGCAAATCCTAGAGTCAGATTTGACTCAACCGTTATTTGACGATGCTAGTTTAGGCATTGTCAATACTTCTCAATCAATTTGGGGCACATATCTGCACGGCATCTTTGACAACGGAGCTTGGCGGCGAGCTTGGTTAAATCACTTGCGGCAGCAGCGGGGACTCCGCGCGTTGCCTACAGGTATTCCTAATTACCGGGAACACCGAGAAGCTCTGTTAGACTCTCTAGCAGATACCGTGGAAAAGCATTTAGATATAAAGCATATTTTAGGTTAATTAGTTAAATGTTGACTGTTGACTGTTGACTGTTGACTGTTAACTGTTGACTGTTAACAGTTGATTATTGTTTATTAGAGTTGAGGTTCAAATTCAATGACAAAAGTTTGTTTTTTACCTAATAACGTGACAGTTGAAGCTGAACCAGGAGAGCTTTTGCTAGATGTAGCTAAACGTGCAGGCGTTTCTATTCCTACCGGCTGTCTCATGGGTTCTTGTCACGCTTGCGAAGTAGAAATTGATGGCAGAGATACGATTTGTGCTTGTATTTCCGGCATCCCTTCCGGGAAAAAGCAAGTGACAATTAATCTGTATGTTGACCCGACTTGGTAATTTGTTAGTTGACGGTTGACGGTTGACGGTTGACTGTTAACTGTTAACTGTTGACTGACAACTGACTAATTTTTTTGCCATTCTTGCTGTTTTTTGCGAGCAGATTGCAGCCATTTTTGGGATTCGGGATAAACAGTTGTCCCCGGTTTGACGGATTCTAATTGATTGATAATTTGTTGCAACTGGCTGAGGGAGTAACCGGGATTTTGAGAATTCACATCTTTTTGCAAGTTGGCAAACAAGTTTTTAGCTGCTTGCAAAGCTGTTGTAGAATCTTTTTCTGCTTGGAGTCTAATCTGGGTAATTCCTGAATTTTTTTGATATTCAGCGAGTTTAGTTTGAGCATCGAGATAACCCGGGTTATCGACAGAAATTAATTTTAGTCGGTTAATTCCTTCTTGCCACAATTCTGCTATTTGCTCCCACTGTGCGGCGGGATGGGGAGGTTTTTGGGAGGCGACGGCGGCGGAGAGAGCAAATTCTTTAGCAGCTTCAATTAAGTTGTCAGCCTGTACAGAACCGGTGGCGACGCCGCCCATTGCTTGAAAGTCTCTTTCTGCTGCTTTGAGTGTTTTCTTAGCCGTTTCTCCCGCGAGGGTTTCGGTGGGAATTTGATTGAGTTGGTCGATCGCACTTTGCCAATTTACCGTCGCTTTTTGTCTGTCCGCAGCGGTTTTGGCTTCCTGATACTGCTGTTTCGCCGCGTTGAGAGTTTGTTCGACTTGATTTAACTGAGTAAAAGCATTTTTTTGCTGGAAAATCTGAGCCTCCATCCGCCCGACATTTTTGCGGGCGGCTTGAAATTCATCGAGTGTAAACCGCCAACTGCAGCTAAAAAAAGAGCAGTACCTTTTGGGGTAATAGCCGAGGAACCACACCGGCAAGGCGTCGAGGTGTTTTTGAGCCTCTTTTGCTTTTATTTCGCCCAAGTCAAAATCAGCGACAGCCGTGGCTTTATTCACCAGTTGATCAGATTGTTCCACAAGGGCGATCGCCTGCCGGTAATTGTGATCCATACTCATAAAACTCGGCAGCAACAATATCGGCATTGTTTTCGCCACGGGCCAGCGAATCATCGGAAAAGGCAGGTTAATCAGCCAAATTATCCCCGCAGCACTTCCCAACAAACTGCCAGCAAAGATGATTTTACCGAACAATCCGGGCGGGCGGTTGGCTTTGACGGCAGCTTTGAGAGCTTTTTCGCTGAAGTTGGGAAATTCGTCTTTGAAGATATCGCGGATTTCTTCTATTGAAGCGAAAGTGCCATTTTGCGATCGTAATTTCTCTAACCGCTTGATTACCATCCGTCGGTACACTTCACCCGCTAGACTATCAGCCGCCGCGCACTTGTCAACTTCGGCCCGCAAAATTTCAAAAGCTCGATCGGTAAGACGCGCCATAAAAATCACCTATACCCTTTTTATTATTTTACAGGTGGCCGGTTACGATTTGATAGTGCTTTTCCTCAAAATCTTCAATTAGTTTGACTAAGAGTTCTAGCAGAGTATCTTCTTCTGGAGTGAGATTTTTGCGGGAGAGCAAGCTTTCAACGATTTCTAAAAATCTCTCGTTTTCATCTTCGTTTTTGATAATCCGAGGTTGATATTGAGATAGCAAGCTACTGTATTTGTCCGAGTCAAACATTTAGCATCGCTCAGATGTTTTCCAGATATCTAATTTTATCAAATTAAAGTGCGATCGCCCCTAACCAAAATTTTACCAAAAGGTCGATCGCACATTCGCGCCACCAAAATCCCCGCCACCAAAATCCCCTACGCTACCCCACAAGTCCGCCGGGGTTTCAACCCCCGTCTCATAGCAAAAGTCCTCTCAAGAGGACTGAAAAGCAACTTAAATAAACAATCAAATATTTGTCACCATAATAAAGTATTTGTCGCCATTATTCAGTCGGTTTCAACCGACTTTAGCTATGAGACAGGGGTTTCAACCCCTGGCGGACTCGCGGACAAACAAACTAGCCCAAAGAAACCGGGTTTTTCGCAGTTTTTAGGCGGTGTATCGATATTCTCGGAAAAAACCCGGTTTCTGGCCACGCATAAATACCAAAGAAACCGGGTTTTTCGCAATATCTTCGGGTGTAACGAAGAATTCAAGGGAAAAACCCGGTTTCTCGCCACCGCCCGATATTCTCGGAAAAAATCCGGTTTCTCGCCACACCTACAACAATCTTGCCATCACCCGCCCCAAACAGATGAGTTTCACCGATAATAAATAAATGGATCGAACCATCCCAAATCCCAAATCGCCATGAATTCAGAACGCCAACAAGCCTATCTCAACCTGATAAATCAACTGCTAACCTGTCCCAGCGACGAAGAAGCGCAGGTATTAGAGACTCACCCGGAATTGCTGGATGATGGCTTGGTGGCGGCAATGCTAGAAGAGGCAGAGAATCTTAGAAGATTTGGGCAACTAAATAATGCTAATTGGTTGATGAATTATGCCAGGATACTGCTTGGGATGAAGGACAACACCTCAGTGGTCGTCACCCGAAAAGCAGAAGCAGACAGACTGTTAGAACAAGGAATTCAGCAGTATGCAATCAGTCAATTTCGAGAAGCTTTGCAGTCTTGGGAACAGGCATTAACTATTTATCGGGAAATCGGAGATCGCGTGGGAGAAGCTAATTACTTCGGCAATTTGGGCATTGCTTACGGTTTTCTAGGGCAATCCCACAGGGCGATCGAATTTCTCGAACAGTCTTTAGACATTTCACGGGAAATCGGAGATCGCGTGGGAGAAGCTCATTCCCTCGGCAATTTGGGCAATGCTCACCAATCCCTAGAGCAATACCACAGGGCGATCGAATTTCACCAACAGTCTTTAGACATTTCACGGGAAATCGAATATCGCGTGGGAGAGTCATTCTCTCTCAACAATTTGGGAAATACTTTCCTACAAACTCACCAACTTGCTGAAGCGGAAACAGCACTTCGTGCCTCGATCGCAATTCATGAAACTATTCGTTCTGAATTAGTAAGTAATGACCACAAAGTCTCAATCTTTGAAACCCAAATATCTGCCTATCGCCTGCTGCAAAAAGTTTTAGTCACCCAAACTAGATTTGATGAAGCCTTAGAAATATCAGAAATGTCGCGCACCCGTGCCTTCGTCGAGTTATTGCGGCAAACCTTATTAACAACCCCCCCTCAGTCCCCCCCTTATCAAGGAAAGGAACAAGAGTTATCTCAATTCCTCCCTCTTAAGCCCCCCCTTAGCAAGGGGGGGTTGGGGGGGTTATCAAGATTTGAGGAAGAAGCAAACCTCTCAAAGCCCCCCCTTAGCAAGGGGGAGTTGGAGGGGTTATCAATTCCCAAAATCCAACAAATCGCCCGCGACAGAAACTCTACAATAGTTGAATATTCAATTATCTTTGATGACATTTACATCTGGGTAATCCAACCAAACGGCAACATCACCCATCGCGCCGCCAACCGCGAACCCCTCAACCAACAAAACCAAACCCTCAAACAAATCATCCTCAAAACCCGCGTCTCCATCGGCACCAATGAAACCGACGACGAAGGCAACAAAATTCAGCTAGAATCCCAGTACAATCGAGACGAAACAGGCCGCTTTCCCCTATTGCAACTCCTCCATCAAATCCTGATCGAACCCATCATCGACTTGCTGCCCGTTGATGCCAATTCCCCCATCATCTTCGTCCCCCACTACGACTTATTTTTAGTTCCTTTCGCCGCCTTGCAAGATAGCAACAACCGCTACCTAATCGAAAATCATACCATCCTCACCAGCCCATCCATCCAAGTATTAGAAATCACCCGCGAACATCAAAACCGAGTGCGAGGATTGAGACAAGCCGCCCTAATTGTCGGCGATCCAACCATCGCACCAAAATTCAACAAAAACCCCTACAAACTCCGTCAAATTCCCAGGGCAAAAGAAGCCGCCGAAGCCATTGCCGCAACTTTAGGAACCGAAGCAATTAGCGGAGAAAATGCCACAAAAATCGCCATTTTAGACAAGATGCTAAACACCCGCATCGTGCATTTATCCGCCCACGGACTCCTCGACGATTTCCAAGGTTCCGGCATCCCAGGCGCGATTATTTTAGCACCATCAGGAGACACCGACGACGGCGCGCTTAACGCCGCAGAAATCCAGCAATTAAAACTCGATTCCGAACTCGTAGTTTTAAGCGCGTGCAGCACCGGGGGCGGTAAAATCACCGGAGATGGAGTCATCGGATTGTCGCGCTGCTTCATGATCGCCGGAGTCCCCAGCATCATCGTTTCCCTGTGGAATATGGGAGCGATTTCAGCCAAATTACTAATGACTGAATTCTACCAAAATTTAGCACGGGCCGAGAATCGAGCAGCCGCCTTGCGGTGTGCTATGCTAACCACAAAAGCTCGATTTCCGAGTCCCATAGCTTGGGCTGCATTTACCTTAATTGGCGAAACCGAAACTTTACCGCTGTCAACTGAAAAGATTGATTTAAGGAGATTAGTAATGTCACTTCCCGATGATGCTACACCCCAAGAAATTGTGGCGGCTTTCACTAAGTTATTGAAAATATCCGAGCCGCAATTTGTCAAACAATTATCAGCAATTGATGTTGGTTCGACCGATAATATCAATATTATCGCTCAAACAATCAAGGATTGGTGCGAAACTCGGCATCAAATAGAAGAGAATTTAGAGAACGAAATTTATCAAATGGGTGCGGGCGGCGGTGATAGCGATCCACCGGAGGAAATCGTCAGAGAGTTTTACGAAACACTGAAGGAAAATCAGATTCGACTGGGTTTGCCTCTGTCGTCTGCGCCGCCTGCACCGCCAACAAATAATCCACAAACACCTTCCTAGGATAGAAACCATAAAAATCTTGTGGGGTGGGCATCTTGCCCGCCCCAAATATCTGATAGAAATACTCGAAAACATCTTACAAAATTGATTATGAGCCAAGAATGGCAAATTAAAAATCCCAGCATTAGCCTCTATCCTTTCCACCAGCGGGATGATAGGGACGAAGGCTATAAGCAAGTAGCAAAAAATGCCCAAAATTTGTGGGAAAATCTAGCAGATAATGTCGCCAAAGAATTTAACATCAACGAACTAAACGCGCTCAGAGACAAGCTAATTTGCTACAAAAACGGCGTGTATTATCCCGACGGCGAAGGGGAAAATCTGACTCTGGTAAAATTGCTGATTCCAGATGGAAAAACTCTGAATTTTCTGCCAATTACTCAGCCAGATAACCAGAAACTTGATGGTTCTATCTATGCTCTGCGAATTCACGATTCTTACACCGCAGACTTGACATTTTGCTATAAAAATGTCACAATAAAAGTAGCTGACTTAACTCGATTAAATCCCGAAGGTTGCTTGTTGCCAAATGCAATTCAACCGTCTCTGGGACAAACCTTATTATTATACGCCGCACCAGCAGTTTATAATACTTACCGGAAACTAGCTGACGAATCTGTTAAAGCTTTTGTACAGGATAAACAGCCAGCATCAGTAGACTTTCGCGCCGAAGGAAAGTTATTCGGGAGTCCGATTTTTGAGTATGACAGCCGAGAAGATGATGTGCGTCAGCGGTGTCACATTCTAGTATGGTTGCAAGAGAATTCCCAAACTTTGAAATTCGCAACCCCGACGTTTAACTCTTACTTGATGAATCTGCTGTGCTCTCGCGCTAAAATCGTATTTGTGTATCGCGAAGCTCGGAAAAGGTATCACCAAGCACAGCAAATAGTGGGCGAGTTAGAAAAGAAGCTTCCCGAATTGGGTGCAATAGAAAGCGAACAAAATCGACAAGTTAAGTTGCAGAAGTTAAAGGAGTTGCTGGCTGAAGTTCGCACTAAAATGTTGGCTTTTGCTCAGCAGGTGCGATATTTGCAAGAAGACAGAAATACCATTGATACTAATGCTGAAAATTATGGTGAGGCGTTGACCAGAATTAGAGGTTTGTGCATCCCAGGCGACAATCTGGATTTTTGGCAGAGGTTTCTAGATTTAGCTGAGGATAAATATCAGCGGCAAATTGAAATAGATTTAAACTACTTGATTGCTAGTCAAAATTTGTTCCAGCAGTCGATATCCACTGTGCGCGGGATGGTGGAAATCGAACAGGTGGAATTGGACAGGGAACAGATGGAATTATACAAGCAACAGGAAGACAGGGAGAAAAAGCGATCTCGCCAACTTGAGAATATCATCTTTTTTGTCGGAACTGCGATCGGCGGCGGACAAATCTTTTCGGCCGCCTATCCTCTAATCAAGGATACACCGATTCAATGGCAACCCGATTTTTCTCTACCGCTGCACCCCTTTGCTGCGACAATTATCTTTAGTCTGCTGTTTGGTTTAGGATTTGGCTTGTTAACTCTGGGTATCGCCGTGTTGGTAAGGAAAACTTTTCTCGGATAATTTGGATTTAGGACTTATGCCTAAAACCAAAGAAACCTGGTTTTTCGGGGTTTTTGGGTGGTATAACTCATATGTTGCAGCATTCTTAAGAACAGGCAAGATGCCTGTTCCACAAAGAGTCAATTTTTTGTGGGGAGTAGGGGTTGGGCATCTTCGCCTCAGCATTCTTAAGAACAGGCAAGATGCCTGTTCCACAAAGAGTCAATTTTTTGTGGGGAGTAGGGGTTGGGCATCTTCGCCTCAGCATTCTTAAGAACAGGCAAGATGCCTGTTCCACAAAGAGTCA
>Ga0335395_10000275_pt1 | contig 32768 bp, 33 predicted proteins | sample MAT02_FD_205744 | JGI IMG/M metagenome (GOLD analysis project Ga0335395, IMG submission 205744) | Freshwater microbial communities from Lake Fryxell liftoff mats and glacier meltwater in Antarctica - MAT-02 (spades assembly) (version 2) ... | reverse complement strand
GCTGCAATCGGCGCGCTGCAGGCCGCCAAAAAGCACAAACTCCGTTTCCATGACGAACAAATGCAAGCCATGAGAGCCGTGACAGCGCTGTTTGCCGCTCGGGGAAATTCAGGTCACGGATTCAGGACAATCAGACGGTTTCTCTTGTCTGTTCCAGCCAGTCAGGATCTGATCGAAGGGCCAACGCAGGTCGCAACTTTTCAGCCCAGCAGGCGACTGTGTTCACAGCTGGCGCTCATATTGCCGAGTCCGCTGCCAGCAGCGCCCAAGCCATGGGTGTGCCGGCCACCGCGTCGCGCCCGATGCGCTGGCCGAGCAGGCTGTCCAGGTGCTTGGGCGCCAAGCCGAAGCCGGGGCGAACACAGCGCAGGTTCTCCGGTGTCAGCACCTCACCGGCCAACATATCCTGCGCGATATAGAGTGAGCGGCGAAACGCCAGCGACTTCATTTCGGCTGCGGTCGGGCCGTAGGTGATGTGGCCCACGGCCTGCCACGCGCGTTCGGTCTCCTCGCGCAATTGGCGCAGCTCCAGCGGCTCCATTGAAAAAGTGGAATCAACGCCGCCATCGGCTCGGCTCAGCGTGAAGTGTTTTTCGATCACGGTCGCACCCAGGGCGGTGGCGGCCACCGACACGCCACAACCCATGGTGTGGTCCGACAAGCCGACCTCGCAGCCAAAGAGGGTGCGCATGTGGGGAATGGTGGAAATGTGGGTGTTGTTCGCTGTGGCCGGGTAGGTGCTGGTGCACTTGAGCAGCACCAGCTCGCGGCAACCGGCGTCGCGCGCGGCTCGCACCGCCTCGTCGATTTCGCCGGCAGTGGCCATGCCGGTGGACATGATCATGGGCTTGCCTGTGGCGGCCACGCGCCGGATCAGCGGCAGGTCGGTGATCTCGAACGACGCGATTTTGTAAGCGGGTGCGTTGAGCGACTCCAGAAAATCCACGGCCGTGGCATCGAACGGTGAGCTGAAACACGCCATGCCGTGCGAGCGCGCGCGCGCCATGATTGGGGCGTGCCAGGCCCACGGCGTGTGCGCTTCTTCATACAGTTCGTAAAGCTGCCGTCCGGCCCACAGGCTCTTGGGGTCTTCGATCACGAAACCAGGCATGCGCAGGTTCAGCGTCATGGTGGCTGCGGTGTAGGTCTGCAGCTTGATGGCATCGGCGCCATGCGCGGCGGCGGCGTCCACAATGTCCAGCGCGCGTTCCAGCGACTGGTTGTGGTTGCCCGACATTTCGGCGATCAGGTAAGGGCGCTGGCCAGGGCCGATTTCGCGGTCAAGAATCTTCATGGAAGCAACCCGGGCGGGGCTCAATGGTTTTGAAATACTGCAGCGGACCGCCATGGTAGCCGCGAGCCTCGAACAGGCGTTGCGACGCGGCGTTGCCGGGCAGCGCGGTGGCCAGCACGGTGAAGGCGCCACCCCAATGGCTGGCCATGGCCTGCTCCCCCGCCAGCAGCAGGTGGGGGCCCAGGCCCAGGCCCTGCAGCTCGGGGTCTAGGTACAGCGAGACCGCCAGTTCGCCAGCGCTCACGCGATCCAAGCGGATGCTGCCCACCGGCACAGCCCCCACCTGACCGATGAAGAGCCAGCGGTCAGGCGTTGCCAACACAGCGCTCAACCAGGCCAAGTGATCGGCCCAGGCGATGGCCTCGCCGTGGCTCGACACGGCGCGCACCGCTGCGTGGTTGCGCCAGCCGTGCAGCTGCTCGGCATCGCCCAGGTGGGCGGGTCTGACTTGCAAGGTGGACGCCAGCAGGGACAGCGCCACGCGCTGCGCACCCCGGCCATCGACCAGCGCAGCGGCGGACGATGCCAGTGCGGCGCGAGCGCTGGCACTGTGCAGCAATTTGGTCAACACGGTGGCCAGCGGCAAAGCATCCGCCAATGCGGTTCCGGGGAGCGAGGCGGCACGCAATGCGCCCAGGTCGGCCAGGGCTGGGACCACGGCGGTCTGGTTGTCGGCCAGGACCAGTGCGATGGTGGGCGCCCCGATGCAACAGCGTTCCCAGGTCGCGCCGCCGCCAGCGCCGATCTGCAGATCGTGACGCGCAAAGAAGGCGGCGAGGTCGGGTGCGTCCAGCAAAACGGTGGCCAGCGGCGGGGCGGCACAGGCGGCCTGCAAATCGACCAGCTGCGGGTTGGCTGATGTGGTCGCTACCTCGATCTCGCCCGCGAACCCGGCTTCGCGACAGGTGGCCAGCACCCGCGCGCTGATGCCGCCCGGATCGGTGCCGCCCATGAAAATACCAATGCTGTGTACCTCAGCTTGGGCGCGGTGTCTTGGTGCGTCGCGGTAGGCGGCGCTCAGCAGCGCGAATCGCGGGCCACACAGCCAACGCGGCGGGGCCAGCCCATATGCTGCGTACTTGCTGCGGTGGTCAGGGTGCCAGTTCTGATCCAGCAGCGCGTCAGCAGCCAGAGATCGGTCTCCCGTGTCGTCGATCACCAGCAGACGCGACGCCAGCGCCACGCTCACAGCCCGGTGCCAGCGCGCGTCGAACGCGTAGTGATCCAGCACCAGCCAGTCTGGCCGCTGGGCCTGCAGTGCAGCGATGGTCTCGCGCGCGTCTTGTTCCCAGCCAACGGCCGCCCAAAGCGCGTGCGGTGGTTCGTCCAAGGACGTCGATGGCGGCCGGACACCTGGGATCTCGCTGCTCTCGGGCCTGCTCAACCAGTGCACCGGCCAGTCTGTACCGCCAAGAACTTGAGCGGCAACCGCGTCGATCGGCCTCACCACGAAGTCCACCACTGCGCCCGCTGTCTGCAGCGCTTCGGCCAGTGAAAGGCAGCGCTTGAGGTGCCCGGTGCCCATGCGGGCTGATGCGTCGACCCGGATGCTCACGCGGGGCGCCATGTTCAGGCACTCCCGTCGGGACGAAAGGCCTGGCGCACCGGCACGCCCGCTGCGGCCAGTGCCGCTTTGGCACCGGCTGGTGTTTGCTCGGTGAAGTGAAACATGCTGGCCGCGGCCACCGCCGAGGCGCCAGCCTGCGCAACCGCGTCCACCAGATGCTGGTAGTGGCCTGCGCCACCGGAGGCGATCACAGGAATGCTCACCGCGCGCACCACGGCTTCGATCAGCGCCAGGTCGTAGCCCTGCATGGTGCCGTCGCGTTCAATCGAGGTGATGAGAATCTCGCCCGCACCTCGGTCTTCGAGCTCGTGCGCCCAGGCCACCACATCGCGGCCGGTGGCTTGCTGGCCAGCATGGCTGAAGCAGGCCCAGCCGCCATCCTGCGCCCGCACATCGATGCTGGCCACCACACACTGCACACCGTGGCGTTTGGCGATCTCGGTCACCAGCTCGGGGCGCGTGTAGCTCACCGTGTTGAGGCTCACCTTGTCGGCGCCAGCGCGCAGCAGGCGCTGCACCTGTTCCATGCGGGTGATGCCGCCACCCACGGTGAGTGGCACAAAGCAGTCCTGGCCAAACTCGTCGATGGATTCAAAGTCGGGATCGTCGTCCGAGCGGTGCGCGACGATGTCGACCAGCACCAGCTCGTCCACCTCGCGTTGGTTGTAAACCTTGATCGCAGGCAGCACCGGCCCAACGCGGCGCCAGCTGTCAAAACCCACGCCTTTGACGAGGCCGAACTGCTTCCACAGCAAGGTGGGAATGACGCGCACCTTCAGCATGCTGGACCCGCGATGAAGTTGCGCAGCAGCTGGAAGCCCGCGCGCGAGCTCTTTTCCGGATGGAACTGGGTGCCCCAGACGTGGCCACGGTACACAGCAGCTGTCACCGGGATGCCGCAGTCGGTGGTGGCCAGCACATCTTGTTCATCGGCTGGGACAAACGCGTAGCTGTGCACAAAGTAAAAGTCGGTGCCGTCGGGGATGCCGTCAAGCAGGTGACTTTTTGCGGTGGTGCGTGCGATTGCATTCCAGCCCACATGGGGCACGCGCGCCTGGCATCCCAGGGTGCGCAGGTGTTCAACGCGACCCGGCACCAGCCCCAGGCCGGGCACGCCTTGCGCATCGGTTGCGCCTTCCATGCTGGCATCGGCCAGCAGCTGCATGCCCAGGCACACGCCCAGCAAGGGGCGGTTGTGGCCCAGCACCTCGTCGCGCAGCGCCTGTACCCAGCCGCCCTTGTTGAGCAGGCCCACACAGTCGGCGAAATGGCCAACGCCGGGGAGGATGAGGCAGTCGGTGGCGTGCATGTCTTGCGCGCGATTGACCAGCACCGGGGTGACGCGAAGCGCTTCCACCGCGCGCAGCACCGAGCCCAGATTGCCCACCCCGTAGTCAATGACGCCGACCTTCATGTGCTGCTCAGGCGTTGTCGTGGTTGATCTTGGTGAGGTTGCCGTCGCGGTCCTTGACCAGTGCGCCGCTCACGTCACGCTTGAAGATCTTCTTGTTGGTGAACTTGTCGCAGACGCGGATGAACTCGTCTTCGGTCATGTCCAGCGGACGCAGGATCTCCTTCAGCGGCTTGCCCAGGTATTCCCAGGGGAACAGACCGTCAAGCCGCTTGACCGCTTCCAGGCCGTCTTGTCGGGTCAGCCGGCCGCGGCGGATGTGCAGACAGGCCAGGTCGGTTGCACGGCCAAAGCCGAACTTCAGGAACTTGAAGTAGTCGTGGATGCCGGTCTGGTGGTTGTCCAGGTTCTCGTAGTTGACCATCGAGCCTTCCACCACCTTGTGGTAGCTGTGAAAACCGTTGGCCTGTGCGATCAGTGTGTTGGCCAAGCCATCCCAGGGCAGGTAGTGGCCGAGAAACAGGCCGGTCACGCCGACGCGCTGCAGGTCTTCGTCGCTGGGGTAGGTGTAGTGAATCAGGTGTTTGGCTGCGATGCCCTCTTGCCCGATCAGGTCGGACACGCGCATGCCCAGCAGGCCGCCAAACTCTTCCAGCCAGCGGCGGTTGAGCACGTTGTTGCCGGCGGCGGCCGCCGGGCCGCCATATTCGTTTTGCGAGTTCTCGCCCCAGACGATCAGCGGCACGTTGAACTGCACCGCCGCGCGCACGGGAATGGTGAAGATGCCCACATGCTCGGGCCAAGAGATGTCACCCACCTGGGTCAGCCCCACGCGGTTGAGCTTGGCGCGCACCAGCGGGTTGGGCGATACCTCGATGTGGTCCACACCCAAGCGCTTGAGGTTCTCGATGTTGGTGCGGCCCAGCGGGGCGAGGTCGCAGGTGGACGAGGTGACGCACAGCGGGTTCAGCCCCAGCTGCAGCATGCGCACCACTTGGTAGGTGCTGTCCTTGCCGCCGCTGACCGGCACGATGCAGTCCCAGTTGCTGCCCTCGGGCCGGCGGTATTTCTCCAGCACCTTGAGCAGCTCCTGGTAGCGCGCGTCCCAGTCCACCTCTTTGCGGCGCTCGTAGCTGCGGCAGGCGTTGCACACGCCGTGTTCGTCGAGTTGCAGGTCCGGCTTGGTGTCCGGCATCACGCAGTGTTGGCAGTAGGTCAGCATGTCGGGGCAATCGTGTGTGGGTCAGCGCTTTTCCATCAGAAACCAGGTGATGTCGTCCTGCGGGAAGTTTGGGTCGCGCCGGTAGGCAAATCCATAGTCGACCAGTCGCAGCGCAGGGTGCCGGTCCATGATTTCGCCAGCGAAGTCGCGTTTGAACAACCGGTCGCTGTGGCCACGGTAGGCAATGGCCACCGGCGCCGGGTTGTAGTACTCGGCCACCATCAGGTAGCGACCCGTGGCGGCTACCAGCTTGTCGTACACCAGCGGCAGTACCTCGGGGTTGATGTGGATGAGCACACCCTTGATCAGCGCCAGGTCCCACTGCCGGTCTGGCGCAAAGTCGAGGATGGAGGTGTTGTAAACCTGAGCGGGCGGGATCACCGTGCCCAGTTGCTTCGCGGCCTCAGCGTTGATTTCGATGCCGTGCGCGTCGATGCCCGGGTGCAGCAGGTTCAAGGCCTTGAGGTTCATGCCGATGTTGGCGCCAAACTCGATGCAGCTCTTCACACCGCGCGCGCCCCGCAACGCCTTGGCAAAAAAATCCAGGTTGGATGCGAGCAGGGCGTCGCCTTGGTTGCGCTGGATGTACTCGGTACCGAAATCGCCGGCCCAGAAGGCCTCTTGTTCTGTCTTGAAGGTCATGCGGTGGACTCCTGGGGGGTCTGGAATTCGGTGGCGGGCTTTTGCACAATGTGTTGGTTGATCGCGAGCCAGTCGGGGTGGGCTTGCATGGCGGCCTGCAGGTCGGCCAGGGTGAATTCCGGCTTGGCCGGAAACACAGCGTCAAACAGGCGCTGCACCAAGTCATGGTCTTCTGGCGTATCGACCGTCCAGCGCTGCGCACTGAGGTCGACCGGGCTGGCCACGTTGTGCAAGCGGTAGCGCTCGGGGTGTGCGTAAAGAAACGGGGTGACGTGCTCGCGCTCAGCGGCCTGCCGGGCCTCAGCGTGCGCCTCGGCCAAGGCCTTCGCACTGAAGACCTCGGCCGCCATGCCGTAGGGCCAGCTGGGCGGCAGCATGTTCGATACACAGTCGGCATCACCCACTTGGTAGCGTGCGATCACCTGATCGATCAGGGCGGGGTCGATCAGCGGGCAGTCGGCCGTGATGCGGACCACCGCATCGGCATGGTGCAACGCCGCTGCCTCGGCATAGCGCGAGAGCACATCGTGCTCGCTGCCTCGGTGGTGCGCCACACCCAGCTGCTCGCACAGCGCAACGATCGCATCGTCGCTCGCGTTGTTGGTGGTCGCGATCACGATGTCATCGGCATGCTTCACGCGACGCAGCCGCCCCACCAAGCGCGCAAGCATGGGCTCACCCCCCAAGGGCAGCAGCACCTTGCCTGGCAGCCGGGTCGAGGTCATGCGGGCCTGGACGATGACGACGGTGTTCATGCGCGCAGCGCTTGACCCAACACAGCCACCACATGGTCTTGCTGCTCGTCGGGCAGGGTTGGAAACAAAGGGATGGAGATGGCGCTGGCGAAGTAGGCTTCAGCCGCCGGGAACTGACCTGTTTGGAAACCCAGCGCCCGGTAGAACGGTTGCGTGTGAATGGGGATGTAATGCACGTTCACGGCGATGTCCGCTTCCCACAGGCGCTTGAAGACCACATCGCGATCGGCCACACCGTCGCCCGCCAGCACCTCGATCGCATAAAGATGCCAAGCCGATCGGGCTTGTGCATTGGCACTTGGCGCGCGTGCGGGCAACTTCAGCGGCAGGTTGGCCAGCAGATGGTCGTAGCGATCGGCCAGACGTTCACGCGCTGTGTGAAGTGCTTCAAGCCGTTGCAGTTGCGAGTGCCCCAGCGCCGACTGGATATCGGTCATCCGGTAGTTAAAGCCCAGTGCCGTTTGCTCGTAGTACCACGGGCCTGGGATCGGGCCTTCAAGCGACATTTCATCGGGTGTTCGGGTGATGCCGTGTGAGCGCAGCCGCTGCAGCTGGCGTGCCGTTGCAGCGTCTTGTGTGGTGACCATGCCCCCCTCGCCGGTGGTGATGATCTTGACCGGGTGGAAGCTGAAGACACTGGCATCGGCGAAGCGGCTGCCGATGGGCTGGCCCTCGTAGCTCGCCCCCACAGCATGCGACGCATCTTCCAGCAGCTTGAAGCCGTAGCGGTCGGCCAGCACGCGCATGGGCGCGAGATCGCAAGGCAGCCCTGCGAAATGCACCGGAATCACGATGGCGGGCAGCTGGCCACAGCGCTCAGCCTGTTCGAGTTGGGTGGTCAGTGCCGCCACGCTCATGTTGCGGGTGACGGGGTCGATGTCCACAAAGTCCACATCGGCCCCGCAGTACAGCGCGCAATTCGCCGATGCGACGAAGCTGATCGGGCTGGTCCAAACGGTCTTGCCGATACCGGCGCCCAGCGCCAAGCAAGCGATGTGCAAACCGGCCGTGGCGTTGGACACCGCCACCGCATGGGCGACGCCATGGCGCGCGGCGAAGGCCTGCTCAAACCGGGGGCCTGCCGGGCCTTGGGTCAACCAGCCTGAGGTGAGCACGTCGTGTACCGCAGCCAGGTCGCTCTCGTTGATGGACTGGGTGGCGTAGGGAATGGGTTTCATGGCTGACCACGCTCAGATGCGACCTATCTTGTCTTGGTGCTGCGCAATCCAGGTCTGCAAGGCTGGTACGTCCATCCACTCGGTGTTGGTGTTGCTGGCGTAGGTGAAGCCTTCGGGCACCCGACGGCCGTCCTTGATGCGTTTGAAGTCCTCGTGCCAGCTGTGGATGGCGGGCAGGATCTTGAAGTGTTCCGGGTATTCGTAGGTGTAGTGCGCGTCTTCCGGACTGATCATCTGCTCGTGCAGCTTCTCCCCGGGGCGGATGCCCACGATTTCGTGTTGGGCATCGGGATCGACCGCGCGCGCAATGTCGGGCACCTTCATGGACGGGATCTTCTTGACGTAAATTTCGCCGCCTTCCATGTCTTCAAAGGCGTGCCAGACCAGCTCCACGCCCTGCTCCAGCGTGATCATGAAACGGGTCATGCGTTCGTCGGTCACCGGGAGCGAGCCCATGCCCTTTTGCGTGAGGAAGAATGGGATGACCGAGCCCCGCGAGCCCATCACGTTGCCGTAGCGCACCACCGAAAACTTGCAGCCGTCGGCACCCGCGTAGGAGTTGCCCGCCACGAACAGCTTGTCGGATGCGAGCTTGGTGGCGCCGTACAGATTGACCGGGCTGCTGGCCTTGTCGGTGGACAGCGCCACCACGCCCTTGACCTTGGTGTCGATGCAGGCGTCGATCACGTTCATCGCGCCGTTGATGTTGGTCTTGACGCACTCGAAAGGGTTGTATTCGGCGGTCGGCACGATCTTGGTGGCCGCAGCGTGCACCACATAGTCCACCCCATCAAGCGCGCGGTACATGCGCTCGCGGTCTCGCACATCGCCGATAAAGAAGCGCACCCGATCGTCGCCCTTGAAAAGCTTGGCCATTTCCCATTGCTTCATCTCGTCGCGCGAGTAGATGATGAGTTTGCGGGGTTGGTAGCGGGCCAGCGTCATCGGCACAAAGGTGTGACCGAATGAGCCGGTGCCGCCGGTGATGAGCAGGGTGGAGTTCTTCAGCATGGTGGGGCGTGGTGCGCTGGTGTGTGGAACCAAAACACCATTCTGGCGCACCCTGCGCGAGCCAAAAGGAAGTGTGGCGGGCTTTTCCCCCCGCATTTCTGACCTCTTGTGGGCTCCTCGGCGGCGGCGCTGCCATCGCCTGCGACCCAGCAGGCCGTGCCACCAATTGCCGGCAATTCAGGCCGTCAAAAATCCACGCCCAGCACCACCAGTCGATGAGTTGGCTGGGCCGAGCTGGCGGCTGTAAGTGGTGGGGACGGTCCTGGGCAACAGGCTGTGCACCGCACGCTGGCTTTGAGCTGCGTTGCGCAGCACGGCTTGGCGCAGCTCCGCAAAGCGCTGGGCGGTTTGCAACAGTTCGGCGTGAAGCGCCTGGCCAGCGTCGGCCAGTTCGTGGGCCTGAGGCGCACGCTGAAAAATGGCATTGACCTCTGCGCTGGCCTGCTCGGTGGCCTGGGCATCGCCGCGCAGCAGCGCAGCGGCCAGGCTGTCCAGCCCCGAGTGCAGCTGGCCGAGCCACGGGTGGGAGGGGGCCAAGGCTTTGGCAGGCGCTTGCACGGCGGTGGGCTGGAAAAGGGGAAAGTCAGGGTCAGCCGCGGGCGTTGCCCAGCATCTCGGCGGCGTTCGACAGCATCTTGTCGGCGATCGCCTCGGGATTGACCTGGAAGGTGCCGTTGGCGATCGAGAGCTTCATGGCCTCGACCTTTTGTGCGTTGAACACCTCGCCGCCCGCGCCGCTGGTCGCCGACATCGCCTGACTGGCCGATGACAGCGTGACCGTGACGCCGGCCTGGGGTTTCACTGCGGCAGCAGCACCCGCCACCGCACCAGCGGCGGCGTTTTCGCTGCCCGCCGCAGGGGCAGATGCCGCTTTCTGCGGGCCACCGGCAACGGATCCGATGTAGGAATCGGTTGATGATTCGATTTTCATGTCGCTCTCCAAACCCCGAAGTGGGGACTTTGTAGAAAGACTATCGGCCCAAAAGCGGGGTAACTTTAGCCCTTTTTTGCGGAATATTCTGCGCAAGCTGTACTTGGTCCGGCAAGTGCTTCAAGCCGGGGCTTTTACAAGGCCAGCTCGACGGTCTGGCCGTCGCGCACCAAGCCGGTGACGATCTTGCCGCTGGGCAGGCGCACCCGGGTGCTCTGGCCGACCAGCCCGCGCGAAAGCGCCTGTCCCGTCACGACCACCTCGAAGCCCGCGCCGGTTTGCATCACGCGGACCTGCGAGCCGGCCGAGAACACCTCGCTGGCGCGCACCATGTGCTGGCGCAGCGCCTGGCCGGGCAGCAAGGTGTAAGCCGCCTGTTGGCCCACCCACAGCGCCGGTGTGGCGAGCACCGAGGCCGATTGCTCCGCCCAATCCACTTCGGCCATTTCAGCGTCTTCTTGAGTCAAAACTTCGCCAGCCGACACCGGGCGCTTAATCACCCAGGCCGGTCCCCAGGCCTTCACCGTCACCGGCAAAAACACGTTCCAGCGGGTTGGGCCGTCGACACAGCGCAGGCCGACGCGGGCGCGGCCCCACAGGCGGGTACCGGTGGGCAGATGGGGCTCCACCCGGGCGCAGGGCGCCAGGCGCAGCCGCGAATCCAGCGCGCCGACCACCACCTCGGCGCGCAGCGGCAGCTCGGCGCCCTGGCTGGTAGCCGATGCCACGCTGGGTTGCAGAAAATCGCGCGCCACCTGCTCCAGGTTGGCGCTGTCACTGGCCGAGGCGGGCGGCTCAGCCGCCTGGGCTTGGGCCACCACCAGCAAGCCGCCGAGCAACAAAAGGAACGCCGCCAGCAGTTTCCAGGCGGCAGGTTGGTGGCGCAAGCGCAGCAGGGGGTTGGGTGAGGGGCGCATGAAGCATCTCCTGGATGGGCCGGTTGGGGCCGGGGGGTTGTGCACCACATGAGAGCGTGTGTGTGTCGGCCGGTCACTGTAGGAGCCGACCGCGCCGAACAAAGGCGCAAACAGACCCGAAATGCAGCGCTTTTTTTCGCCATTGCCCAGCCTCAAGTTTTCCCATACTCGCATCCAGCTTGGTGAAACGTGCAGTCTTCAAGCAGCTCGATTCACCCCCACCTTCAACCACCGCGCCGAGGTAACCATGCTGGAACAGATGACCGCCCGCTTGAACTTTCACAGCCAGTCGCTGCTGCTGCGCTCGCAGCGCCAGCAGGTGATCGCCAGCAACATCGCCAACGCCGACACGCCCGGTTTCGTGGCGCGCGACTTCAACTTCACCGCCGCGCTGCAAAAAGCCACCGGCAGCGCACCCACCGCTTCCCTGCCCGCCATGACCGACGCCGCGCACATGCGCCTGGGTGGGCGTGGCGTGGGTGGCGCGGTCAGCATGGCCTACACGGTGCAGACCCAGCCCAGCCAAGACGGCAACTCGGTGGATCTGGACCGTGAGCGAGCCAATTTTGTGGACAACAGCATCCGCTACGAGTCCACGCTGCGTTTCATCAACGGGCATGTGAAGACCATGATCACGGCAATTTCTGGCCAATGACCCTCCGCGCTGGGTCGCGCGCCCAATTTGAAAGGAATTTTTATGTCGATGTTTGCCATTTTTGGTGTGTCGGGCAGTGCGATCAGTTCGCAGTCGCAGCGGCTCAACGTGGTCGCCAGCAACCTGGCCAATGCCGACGCTGTGGCCGGGCCCGATGGGCAAAGCTACAAGGCGCGCCAGGTGTTGTTTGAAACCGTGCCCATGGGCGGCAGCGGCAACTCGGGTGTGAAAGTGAAAGACATCACCGAAGACCAAACCCCTGGGCGCCGCTTGCACAACCCCGGTCACCCGAACGCCGATGCCGAGGGCTATGTGACGCACTCCAACGTGAACCCGGTCGAAGAGATGGTCAACATGATGTCGGCCTCGCGCTCTTACCAAAACAACGTCGAGGTCATGAACACGGCCAAGTCCCTGCTACTCAAAACGCTCCAAATGGGGCAATGAAAGCGAAGTGACCCATGAACATCGCCCCACTTGATCTGAGCAATCTCGGCACCACGGTTGGCAGCACCACCCGCACCGATAAGGCCGACAGCAACACCGACCCGCAGGCCGCGCAAGACCGTTTCTTGAAGCTGCTGGTGGCGCAAATCAACAGCCAAGACCCGCTGAACCCGATGGACAACGCGCAGATGACCTCGCAGATGGCGCAGATCAACACGGTCAGCGGCATCCAGCAACTCAACGCCACGCTCAAGGGCATGTCAGAGCAGTACAGCGCCATGCAGGGTTTGCAAGGCACCTCGCTGATCGGGCGCCAGGCGCTGGTGGAGGGCAACCGCTTCAGTTTTGACGGCGACAAGGCAAGCGGCGCAATGGCGCTCAGCGGCCCGGCTTCGCAAGTGGCGGTTGACGTGATAGGCACCAACGGTGAGCTGATTGAAACGGTGAACCTGGGCGCACTGCCCGCTGGCCAACACCCCTTCAACTGGAACACCAAGGGCATCGACCCGGCGCGCGTCGCGGGCTTCGCTGTGCGCGCCACCGAGGGCGCCCAGCCCGTTACGGCCACCCCACTGTCTCGCGCCATCGTGACCGCCGTGAGCTTCACGAACGGCGCGATGAGCCTGCAATTGCAGGACGGCCGGACGATGGGCTACGACAAGGTGCGCGCCTTCATGTAAGCGCCCAGCCAACGAATTTTCTAACGTCACAACAACTTCTCATTCCTAACCAAGGACACGACCATGTCATTTCAAACAGGTCTTTCAGGCCTCAACGCCGCCAGCCGCAATCTCGATGTGATCGGCAACAACATCGCCAACGCCAACACCACAGGCATGAAGAGTTCGCGCACCGAATTCAGCGCCATCGTGGCCTCCAGCTTGGGCGCAGCAGGCAACGGTGGTGGTGGTATCGGTGTGGGTGTTGCGGCCGTTACTCAGCAGTTTTCACAGGGCAATGTTTCTATCACGGGCAACAACCTGGATGTGGCTATCAACGGCGGTGGATTCATCCAGTTAAAACAGCCGGATGGTTCTTTTGCCTACACCCGAGACGGCGCCATGAAACTCGATAAAGATGGGTTTCTAAAAACCAATTCGGGAGCCAATGTTCTGGGTTTCGCGACCGATACACTAACAGGTAAAACAACAGGCGTCACATTGCAGCCACTGCAGCTTCCTACAGCAGCTCCCATCAGCGCGAAAGCAACTGAAGTTATCAGGGTCGAATTGAATTTGGATGCAAGGGCAACGGTGGCAGCAGGTGCTCCTGCAGCAGTGGGTCCACCACCCATCCCGGCCATCCCACCCACACCGCGTGCAACCTTCGGTACCTCTATAAACGTCTACGACGCACAGGGCGTGGCATCACCTGTCAACCTATATTTTGAAAAGACTGCAACCCCCAATACCTGGGAAGTTTTTACAGGGCTAAGGGATATTCCCGTTGTAGGTAACAACGTGACACCAGTTGCAACACTCACGTTTGATTCATCCGGCAGACTGACAGGTCCGGCCATTGGCGGCACAGGCCCCAACTCAGATAAAGTCGGGTTTGTATTGGCGACTCCAACCACCATTGCATCTAACAACCCCAACGATGCCGATAATTTTCTGGATGGCCCACTCGACATCGTGTTGAGCGGCGCTACTCAATTCGGAAGCGCGTTTGCTGTCTCTAACTTATCACAAGACGGTTATTCGTCTGGAGAATTCATCGGGCTAAATATTGGAGATGACGGCGTTATTGCCACTCGATACTCCAACGGGCAAACCCAATTCAACGGTCAAATCACGTTGGCGGATTTCCGAAACGTGCAGGGCTTGTCGCCTCAGGGTGGAAATTCCTGGGTGGCCACCTTTGCGTCTGGCGCTCCAGTTCAAGGAGCGCCTGGCAACGGCAAATTTGGCGGACTGCGCTCCGGTGCGTTGGAAGATTCCAACGTCGACCTAACCTCCGAACTGGTGAACATGATGACCGCGCAGCGCGCCTACCAAGCCAATGCGCAAACCATCAAAACGCAAGATCAGGTCATGTCCACGCTGGTCAACCTGCGCTGATTGAGCTGAGTTTTTGACCGGCACCGAAGAGGACTTGCCATGGACCGCCTGATCTACACCGCCATGACCGGCGCCAACGCGGCGCAGCACCGCCAGCAGTTGCTGGCCAACAACCTGGCCAATGCGTCAACGCCGGGGTTTCGCGCAGAGCTGTCCACCTTTCGGGCGGTGCCTGTGCGCGGCGACGGCGCGAGCACGCGGGTGTTTGCGCTGGAAGCCACGGCGGGGCATTCCGATGCGCCAGGGCCGGTGACCAACACCGGGCGCAACCTCGATGTGGCCGCGCGCGGCAACAGCTACTTCGCCGTGCTCGGGCTGGATGGCACCGAGGCCTACACCCGGGCCGGTTCGCTGGAGGTGAACACCGATGGCACGCTGGTCAACCCGCAGGGCCTGCCCATGCTGGGCGACGGCGGCCCGATCGTGGCGCCAGCCAACGCCCAGCTCGCCATGGGCGAAGACGGCACGGTGACCGCGCGGGTCAGCGGCCAGCCGCCGCAGAACCTCGGCCGCCTGAAGCTGGTCACGCCCGATGCCGACAACCGCTTGCAGCGCAGCGAAGACGGTCTCTTTCGCGGCCCGCTTGGCGATCCCTTGGTCGCCGATGCCAATGCGCGCATGCAAAGCGGCGCGCTGGAAGGCAGCAACGTGAACCCGATCGAGGCCATGGTCGGAATGATCGCGGTTGCGCGCCAGTTTGAGGTGCAGATGCGGATGCTGCAAAACGGCGAAACCAACGACAAAACCGCCTCGCAGCTGCTCAGCCTCAACGGCTAATGCCAGCAGCCCAACCCCCTCTTTTTTCAGGAGCCCCCCATGATCAATTCGCTGTGGATTTCCAAGACCGGCATGCAGGCCCAGCAGACCCAGCTGGATGTCATCTCCAACAACCTGGCCAACACCTCCACCAACGGCTTCAAGCGCGCCAACGCGGTGTTTGAAGACCTGATGTACCAGAACCTGCGCCAAGTGGGCGCCAACAGCGCCGAGCAAAGCGAGCTGCCTACCGGCCTGCAGCTCGGCTTGGGTGTGCGCACCGTGGCCACCTCGCGCTCGTTCGAGCAGGGCAGCTTGCAGCAGTCGGGCAACAACCTCGATCTCGCGATCAATGGCAACGGCTTCCTGCAGGTCACCATGCCCGATGGCAGCACCGGCTACAGCCGGGACGGCAGCCTGCAGCTCGACGCGCAGGGCCGCATGGTCACCTCCAGCGGCTACCCGCTGACCGCTGGCATCACGATTCCCGCCGAGGCGCAGAGCATCACGATCTCCACCGACGGTGTGGTCTCGGTCAAGCTGCCCGGTGCGGCGGCGCCTTCGGTGGTGGGCAACATCGAACTGGCCAACTTCATCAACCCGGCTGGCCTGGAGCCGCGCGGGCAAAACCTTTATACCGAAAGTCTGGCCTCGGGCAATCCGGTCAACGGCGCACCCGGCAGCGCTGGCATGGGCACGGTGATGCAGGGCTTTGTGGAAACCTCCAACGTCAACGTGGTGCAGGAGCTGGTCACCATGATCCAGACCCAGCGCGCTTACGAGATGAATTCCAAAGCGATCCAGACCAGCGACCAGATGCTGCAGCGGTTGGCACAGCTCTGATGTTTTGAAAGGCCATCATGACTTCCCGTTCTCTCTCCGTTTTTGGTCTGCTGGCTTCGGGTCTCACGCTCACCGGTTGCGCCTCGTTGCAGAACAAGCCCGAGGTCGATGTGGTGCCGGTCTCCAAGGTGCTTTACGCAGCGCCCGTGCCGATGGCGGGGGTGCCGAGTGGCGGGATTTTTCAGGCGGCGAGTTACCGCCCACCGTTTGAGGACCCGCGCGCTCGGTTGCCCGGTGACAGCCTGACCATCCAGATCATGGAGCGCATCAATGCCAGCCAGAGGTCGTCGGCCTCGATTGATCGCGAGGGCGGTGTCTCAGCCAAGGTATCGGCATTTCCGTTCTTGAAGGCGCCGCTGCTGGGCAAGCTGAATCTGGGCGCCAACTCGTCCAACAACTTCGAAGGCAAGGGCGGTACTGAAAGCGCCAACACCTTCTCGGGCTCAATCACTGCCACCGTGCTGGAGGTGCTGCCCAACGGCCACTTGGTGGTGGCGGGGGAGAAGCAGATCGGTGTGAACGAAAACGTCGACGTGCTGCGCTTCTCCGGCACGGTCGATCCGCGCCAGATCCAGCCGGGCAACGTGATCCCCTCGATCCAGGTGGCCAACGCGCGCATCGAGTCGCGCGGACGCGGTGCGCAAGGCGAAGCGCTTTCAATAGGCTGGCTTGCACGGTTCTTTTTAAGCGTTATCCCTTTTTAAGCTTGCCCAGAATAACGCTCATGAAAACCACTTGGCCACCGATGACCGCCGCGCCGTCAACCCGACGTGTACAAGCCCCCAGTCGCCTGTGGCTGGCCGCGCTGTTGGCGTTGTTGGTCGCGGTGTTGTGCCCAGCAACCGGTGCATCGGCCCAGGGCATTCGGGTGAAAGAAATTGCCTCGGTGCAGGGCGTGCGCACCAACCAGCTCACCGGTTACGGCTTGGTGGTGGGGCTGGACGGCACCGGCGACCAGACCACGCAGATGCCCTACACCGCGCAAAGCATGCAAAACCAGCTGCAGCAGCTTGGCCTGACGCTGCCGCCTGGCGCCAACATGCAGCTCAAGAACGTGGCGGCTGTCATGGTCACCGGCCAGCTGCCCGCCTTTGCGCAGCCGGGCCAGATGATGGATGTAACGGTGTCTTCCATCGGCAACGCCAAATCGCTGCGCGGTGGCACGCTGATCACCACCCCGCTCAAAGGCGCTGATGGCCAGATTTATGCGCTGGCCCAGGGCAATCTTTTGGTCGGCGGCGCGGGCGCCTCGGCCGGTGGGAGCAAGGTGCAGATCAACCACCTAAGCGCCGGCCGCATTCCTGGCGGCGCGCAGATCGAGCGCGCGGTGGCGACCCCATTTGCGCTCGGCGAAACCATCGACCTCGGGCTGGATGCCAGCGACTTTCAGACGGCGCTGCGCGTGACCGACGCGATCAACAAAAAGCTCGGCACGGGCACCGCCAGTGCGGTCGACGGCCGGGTGATCCGCCTGCGCGCCCCGGCAGATCCCAATTCTCGGGTGGCCTTTCTCGCGGCGGTCGAAGAAGTGCGGCTGGAGGCCCCGGTGCCGGTGGCCAAGGTCATCATCAACGCGCGCACCGGCTCCATCGTGATGAACCAGGCTGTGACCCTGGCGGCCTGCGCGGTGTCACACGGCAACCTGTCGGTCAGCATCAGCTCCACGCCAGTGATCAGCCAGCCCAACGCGCTGTCCACCGGCGGGCAGACGGTGGTGACCGAGAAAGCCAACATCCAGATCAGCCAAGACAAAGGCATTTTGATCGCCTTGCCCGCAGCCGCGCAACTGGCCGATGTGGTGCGCGCGCTCAACGCGCTGGGCGCCACACCGCAAGACCTGGTGGCGATTTTGCAAGCGATCAAGGCGTCTGGCGCGCTGAACGCTGAGCTGGAGATCATATGAGAGCCCCCCTCTGCGCCGCTTCGCGTCTTCCACCTGGGGGGACAACGCTGGCCGACCGGCAAAGCCGGATCGGCGGCGTTCTGGGTAAAGCCAATTCGCTGCTGAAAGGAGTGGGCTCATGAAAACTTCACCGATGTCTTTCCAAGGCCTCGCGGCCGACCCAAACGCGTTGAACGCTTTGCGCTATGGCGCGGGCATGGCGGGCAAAGACGACAAAACCGCGCTCAAGGAAGCGGCCAAGCAGTTTGAATCGCTGTTCATGCGCGAGCTGATCAAGAGCATGCGCGAGGCCACCCAGAAGTCGGGCCTGATGGACGGCGAGAGCAGCGACCTGGGCACCGATCTGCTCGATCAGCAGTTTGCGGTGCAGCTGTCGGGCCTGCCCGGTGGTTTGTCCGAAGCCATCCAGCGCCAGCTCGGGCGCCAGATCTTGGGGCCAGACGCTGCCGCTGCGCCCGCAGCCAGCAACCCGCTGCCAGCGGTGAGCGAGGCCAGCACGGTGAGCCGCATCAGCGCTGGCCCGCGCCAAGCCGGCTTTGTGACGCAGCACAGCGAAGTGGCAGCCGTGGTGGCGCGCGAGTCGGGCATTCCAGCCAGCTTCATGATCGGCCAGGCTGGGCATGAGACCGGCTGGGGGCGCAGTGAAATCCGCCACGCCGACGGCTCCAACGCCCACAACCTGTTCGGCATCAAGGCCACCGGCGGCTGGAAGGGCCGTGTCGCCGAAATCACCACCACCGAGTACATCGACGGCGAGCCGCGCAAGCTCACCGCTCGCTTTCGCGCTTACGACTCCTACGCCGAATCCTTCCGCGATTACGCGCGCCTGATCAGCCAAAGCCCGCGCTACGAGCAGGTGATGAACCAGCTGCATTCGGTGCAGGGTTTTGCCAGCGGCTTGCAACAAGCCGGCTACGCCACCGACCCGCAATACGCGGCCAAACTCAGCCGCGCGATCAACAGCACGCTGATGATCCAAAGAAGCACAGGAACTGTTTGATATGTCTGCCGCCCTCAACATCGCCACCCGCGCGCTCACCACCAACCTTGCTGCTTTGCAGGTTGTTGGTAACAACATTGCCAACGTCAACACCGAAGGCTATTCGCGCCAGAACGTGTTGCTCCGAACCTCGGGTTACCAGGAGATGGGTAACGGCTTCTTCGGTAAGGGTGTGGAGATCGCCACCATCACCCGCAACCACGACGCCTACCTGACGCGCGAAGCCAACGCGGCGAAATCGGCGGCCTCTGCCGACGGCATGCGCCTGTCCAAGCTCAAGCAGCTGGAAGATCTGTTCCCCACCGGCCCGACCGGTCTGGGCGCGTCGATGAACAACATGCTCAACGCGTGGAACGATGTGGCGTCCTCACCCAGCAACCTCACCGCGCGGGTGGTGGTGATCGCACGGGGCGACGAATTTGCCGCGCGTCTGCGCACCACCGCTGCCCAGCTCGATCAGCAACAGCAGGGCACCGAGCTGCAGGTGGATGCCACCGTGACCGCCGTGAACCGGCTCGCGCAGGATCTGGCCGCCGTCAACCAGCGCATCCTCGAAACCCGAGGCTCCGCCCACGCCCCCAACAACTTGTTCGACCAGCGCGACCAGTTGCTGAGCGATCTCAACCAATACGTGAGGACGTCCAACGTACCCAGCGAAAACGGTACGGTGAGCGTGTTCGTCGGTGGCAGCCAGCCGCTGGTGCTGGGGCAAACCGCCAACCAGCTGGAGTTCCCCGCAGGCACCACACCCAGAGAATTGAGGTTCACCCAAGGGGGCGCCTCGACACCGCTGGACCACAAGCAACTGGGTGGCGGCGAACTTGCTGGGTTGATGACTTACCTGCGTGAGGACTTGCCAGCGATGCAGAACCAGACCGGCCGCATGGCCTTGGCACTGGCCACCACCATGAACCAGCAGCACCAGCTGGGGGTGGACCTGACCGGGGTGGCTGGGGATGATTTCTTTGTGCCGCCGGCTCCTTCCACAGGCCTGCGGTTGCCGGGCACCACAGCCACAGCGGCAGTCAGTGTCAGCGTCAGCGATGCGACTGCGCTCCGCGCTTCCGACTACGAACTGCGCGTCAACGCAGCGGGTGTCGACATCATCCGCCTGAGCGATGGCAAGAGCACCACGTTTGGCGGTTTGCCCGCTGTGCATGACGGCCTGCGTTTTGAACAAACTGTTGTGGGCAATCCTGGCGATCGTTTTGTGTTTCGCCCCTATGCCGACGCTGCGCGCAACCTGTCCATGTCGCTGGTCGCTCCCGACCGGCTCGCTGCTGCCAGTCCGGTGTTGGTCAGGCCAGCGGTGACGAATGGCAGTGGCTTGAGCGTGGAGCAGATGTCAGCTGTGGGCCCCACCACGACGCACCTCAGCAATCCCGTTACGCTGAGTTTTCAGCCCGATGGCACTTACGTTCTTTCTGGAACGTTAAGCCCCACGCCACCACCCGACAATGCCGGCCCACCACCCAGCTACAACTTCGCACCGGGCCAGCCCATCAACGTCAACGGCTGGAGCCTCACCCTGCGTGGCAGCCCCGGCTTGAACGACAGCTTCACGGTAGAACCAGCGTCAGCTGGCTCCAGCCGCCAGAACGCGGGCAACGCCGGCGCCATCCTTGCGCTGCGCGACAAGATGTTCGACGGTGTGCCGCTGGCCGATGGCTACGTCGCTGTCATTTCGTCGCTCGGCACCAAGGTGCAGTCGGCCAAATTTGCTGCCGAGTTCACTGCCCAGGTGGCGACCAGCACCGAGAGCGCCCGCAGCGGCATGGCTGGTGTGAACCTGGACGAAGAGGCAGCGCGGCTGTTGCAGTTTCAGCAGTCTTACCAAGCCTCTGCCAAGTTTTTGCAAATCGCACAAAGCACCTTCGACACGCTGCTGCAGACCGTGGGTCGATAACGAGGGCCGATCATGAGAGCTTCCACCGCCAACAGTGCTGAGACCACCGCCAACAACCTGGCGCAGCTGTCAGCCTTCGACCCCCTCATTCTTGAGCTCACCGACCAGGTTGTGCTGACCTTCCAGGCCAGCGACACCAGCGACGCACCCAACACCGCCGCCAACGCCACCACCAGGGGCAAGGCTTGCTCAGCGGGTCAGCCGATCGAGATCAACGGCTGGCGCCTGACATTGCGCGGCAGTCCCAGCACTGGCGACAGTTTCACCATCGAGGGCGTGCTGAGCAATCCCGTCTTGGTCGATCCTGTCCGCCAGCGCTTCAGCAACGTCGGCGCCTTCTTCGCGCTGCCTCAAAAGGCCATGCTGGACGGCATGCCGCTTGACGGTGGTTGCGACGCCCTGTTGTCGTCGATCAGCACCCAGTTGCCGTCGGCGGCATGGGCCACCGATACCACCGCCCAGCTGGCAATCAGCACCGAGAGCGCCCGCAGCCGGGTGGCGTGTGTGAACCTGGACGAAGAGACCGCACGGCTGGTTCAGCTCCAGCAGTCTTACCAGGCCGCCGCCAAGTTTTTGCAAATCGCACAAAGCACGCTCGACACGCTGCTGCAGGCTGTATGGGCTGATAACGAGGACAAACCATGAGAGTCTCAACCGCCAACAGTTTCGACACCACCGTCAACAACCTGGCGCGGCGCCAAGCCGAGCTGGTTGCGCAGCAAGAGCGGCTGTCCACCGGCAAGCGGGTACTTCGCGCCAGCGACGACCCAGTGGCCGCCACCCTGGCCGAGTCGGCCCAGAACCGTTTGACACGGGTGCAGGGCGACCTGCGCGCCATGGAAGCCTCGCGTGCCAGCCTGGCCCAAGCCGAAAGCGGATTGGCCGAATCGGGCGACCTCATTCAAAAGGCGCGCGACCTCATCATTGCGGCTGGCAACGGCAGTTACAGCCAGCGCGAGCGCGAAGACATTTCGCGCCAGCTGTTGGGCCTGCGCGAGCAGATGTTTGGCGTGGCCAACCTCAAGAACAACGCTGGACGCACGCTTTTCGGTGGACTCGGTGGCGAGGCGACGCCGTTTGACTCCTCTGGACCATCAGGAGTGTTCCAAGGCCAGCGCGGTCAGCAGGCCGCTGGCAACACCTCACTGCCGCAGTCGCTCGACGGCAATTCGATTTGGATGCAAATTCCTGCTAGTGACATCACTGCCAATCCCACGGGGAAAACCACGATTTTCAAAGTCATGCAGGACACGATGGATGCGCTCAATCCTGTTAACGACGCCAGCCGCACCGCTAGATTGGCCAGCGCCCTCACCGATCTCGACGCTGGGCTCGACCGTGTGCTGTTGGCGCGCGGGTACGCCGGTGAAATGCTCAACCGCGCCGACTCCCTCGAATCCCTGCTCGACACCCGCACCTTGGCTTACGAGCGAGAGAAATCCCAGCTCGAAGACCTGGACCTGATCAAGGGCATTTCTGACTTTCAGAACCAGCAGATTGGGCTGGAGGCGGCGCTCAAGTCGTACGCGCAGGTGCAGCGGCTTTCGCTGTTTGAATTCGTGCGCTGAGCGCTGTCAACATGAACCACACCGTGCTCGACAGCGTGGCGCTGGGCTACCAGCCGGTCTGGAACCGCGCGCGTCAGTTGGCAGCGGTGCGCCTCGCGGTGCAGGTGCTGCACCCCGAATCGGTCGACGCCGAACACCTGTGGCGCGCCATCGGCAACGACTGGCCGGTGGCAGCGCCCACCCTCATCCTCGCGCCCAACACGCCCGAGCTGCTCAATCAAGCGCTGCAAGAACCGCCATTGCGCAACACCTGGCTGGAAGTGCCTCACGCTTGGTTCGAGGCGTCTGAGCGCCTGGCCGGGCTGGTGGCAGCCAGCGCCAGGGGTCACCGGCTGCTGCGCGCGGCCGATCTCGCCTCGGTGCGCAGCGAGGTCATCACGCCGCTGGATGTGCGCAGCCTGCTGCAACTGAACGCCGATGACGCGCTGCTGGCTTTGCGCCACCGCAACTCGGTCGAGCTCACCCTCGCGCGCGCGCTGCTGCCTGGGCAGATTTACGCTGGTGTGGCCGACCACCAACTCGCCAGCGTCTGCCTCGATCAGGCCAGCGCCTGGGGTCTGCTCGGCTGGCCCGACGAGGACGTGTTGCACGCCTACCGCGACCGGCCACCGCAGTGTTCCGCTGCGGTGATCGAGCAAATTTTGGTCGGCATGGAGGCCGAGTGCTCGCTGGAACACCTGGAGCGGCTGGTGCGCCAAGACCCGGTGCTGGTCTACCGCCTGCTCGCGCTGGTGAATTCAGCTGCCTTCGGCTTGCGCCACGAAATCCAGTCGCTGCGCCACGCACTCATGATGCTGGGCTTCACCTCGCTGGCGCGTTGGCTGCTCGATCAGCAGACGGTCAACCAGGGCGGTGCCAGCGCAGCAAAGGGACGAGATGCCAAGGACGATCTGCACCCGGTGCGCTACGCAATGGTGATGCGTTCGCGCCTGGCGCAGCACCTGCTGGAACCCAGCGCCGAAGGCGATCTGCGCGCCGAGGTCTACCTCACGGGGCTGTTCTCCCAGCTCGACCGCCTGCTGCACAAACCGCTCGGCGGCCTGATCCAGAAGCTGCCGCTCTCTGAGCGGGTGTTCGACGCGGTGCTGCGGGACACCGGCCCTTACCACCCGCTGCTTGATTTGGCACGAGCCCAAGGCGATCCGGCCGAGCTGAGCGCTTTGCCTGCAGTGTGTGCGCGCCACGAGATCGGCCTGGAACATGCCAACCGCAGCCTGCTGCGCATGCTCGCCACCAGCCGCGATTACGCGCCGACCACCATCACACCCGCCTGAAAGTGGCTGGCCAGCGTTGCCTCCGGGTCGCAGGCGAGCGGAATCGGGCCGAATGTATACTGCGCCGCACCATGAAACGCGCACCAGTTTTTCTCCTGCTGCTGGCCATGCTCTGCCAGCCGATGGCGGGCTGGGCGCCCGCGCAGCTGGAGCGTCAGGTGCAGTCGTTGGCACAGGCGCTGGAGCATGGTTTGATGGTCGATCACCACCATCACGATGATGGCGATACCGGACACCACGACAGCCTTGAGGCCGACCAGGTGGCACACCTGCACCCCAGCGAGGGTTTCCAGACGGTTGCGCTAGAGCCTGAAAGTGGGGCGTCCACACCGCAGCTGTTGCGGCAACCCAGGGTCCAGGCGCCCGATGATTTGTTTCGCTCGGCGGCACTGCCGAGATGGCAGAAGCCCCCCCGGGGCTTGCTGCAAGCCTGATGGCTGGCTGCCAGGAATTTCATTGAATTCCTGGACTGACCGGATGCCGTGAGCACCCCGCTCTGCGGTAAGACACGCTGATTCGGCGTTGCTTCAGGCAAATCCCCTTTTTCAAAAAACCACCGGCTGGTCTGTCTGCGCCTCGGCGCGGCCGCGCTGCTGCGACCAACTCAAGGCGCTGTCTGCTGCTTCACAACAGCCAGCGCCTGCCACCGCCCATGGCCCTCTGCGGCCTGGGCGCTGTTCAACAATCAACGGAGTTTTTATGCAAAGAGCGTTTGTTCATCACCAAGGGCTTTGCCCGCCGGCAAGCCCCTGGCGAGCCATCACCCTGCTTTTGGCGGCCTTGCTCATCACGATGCTGGCGGGAACCGGCGAGGCGCTGGCCCACGCGGTGACGCAGGGCGACAAAGGCTACATCCAGGAAATTTCGGGGGTCAAGATCATGCCCTTCGTTTACCTGGGCGCGAAACACATGATGACCGGCTACGACCACATCCTGTTTCTGTTTGGCGTGATGTTTTTCCTGTACCGCCTGCCAGACATCGCCATCTACGTCACGCTGTTTGCCATCGGGCATTCGACCACGATGCTGCTGGGGGTCGCCTTCAACATTGGCATCAACAGCCACATCATCGACGCCATCATTGGCCTCTCTGTGGTCTACAAGGCGCTGGACAACATCGGCGCTTTTCAGCGCTGGTTCGGGTTTCAGCCCGACACCAAGGTGGCCACGCTGGTGTTTGGTTTGTTCCACGGTTTTGGCCTGGCGTCTCGCATCATTCAGTACGAGATTTCACCCGACGGCCTGATCCCCAACCTGATCGCGTTCAACGTGGGCGTGGAAATCGGCCAGTTGCTGGCGCTGAGCGCCATCCTCATCGCGATGGGTTTCTGGCGGCGCACGCCGAGTTTTCTGCGCCACGCCTTTGCGGCCAACGTGGTGATGATGGGCGCCGGTTTTCTCCTGGTGGGCATGCAGCTCACCGGGTACTTCACATCTTGATCTTTTGATTCCTCAATTTTTGGAGCCTTCCATGTACAACACCGACATGCCGACCCGCGCTGAGCTGCCCACCTCGGCTCAACTGATTCGTTCAAACGCCATCGCTTTCATCACCGCTGTGGTTTTGCTCGTCACCGTGGTCATGCCCGCCGATTACGGCATCGATCCCACGGGCATTGGCCGCGCGCTCAACCTCACGCAAATGGGCGAGATCAAAAAAGAACTCGCTGCCGAGGCGGCTGCCGATGCCATGGCCCAAGCGGCTGGTGGTGTGACCGCGCCCGCATCCACTGAGCCTGCTGCACAGCCCGTCTCAGCGGCGCCGGTCGCAACGGCTGCGCCAGCGCCAGCGCCAGTGACTGATGCGGTGAAAGTGCCGTGGCGCGATGAAACGCAGGTCACCCTCAAACCCGGCGAAGGCATCGAGATCAGGCTCAGCATGAGCAAGGGCGATAAGGCGCTGTATGCCTGGACGGTGCGGGGCGGCGTGGTCAACTTTGATACCCAAGGCGATGGTCTGGGCCGATCGATCAGCTACGAAAAGGGCCGTGGTGTGGCCGCAGACGAAGGCGAGTTGGTGGCCGCCTTCAACGGGAATCACGGCTGGTTCTGGCGCAACCGGGGCGATGCGGCGGTGACGCTCCTACTGCAGACCGGCGGTAATTACGCAAAAATCGAGCGCTGAATCGAGCGCCTTGCCCCAACGCCCGCGCCGCTTGCCCGCTGTGCGGTACTGTGCAGTGCGTGGTCGCCCAGCGTGGCCATGCGTTTGCATCGGAGGCACCATGCTTCTCTGAAACCGGGCATCGGGCGCTCTTTTCCTGCGTTCGCTGCCCCTGTTGGGAAAGCCGTTCCATGACCTCTGTGTTCCGCCTGAAAGGACCCGCTGCGCGGGGGGCGCTGCTCGCGCTGGCCTCGGCCGCCCTGTTTGGCCTGAGCACGCCCTTTGTGCAGCGTTTCGGCGTGGCCATCGGCCCGTTTTCGACCGCTGCGCTGTTGTACCTGGGCGCGGCCTGCGTCGCATTCCTAACGATGAAGCCCGCGACCCAGGAGGCGGCGCTGCGCAAAATCGATCTGCCCCGCCTCGTGGGCATGGCGGCCACGGGCGCGGTGCTCGGGCCGGTGGCGCTGGCCTGGGGCTTGCAGCGCACCAGCGGTGTGAGCGTATCGCTCATGCTCACCCTGGAGGCGGTGTTCACGGCAGTGCTCGCCTGGATCTGGTACGGCGAGGCGATGGACAAGCGGGTGGCGCTGGCCATGCTGTTGCTGTTGCTGTTGGCCGGTGGCGCTGCACTCGTGGTCGATCAAGGCCTGGCCGGGCAGGGCGCCACGCTCGGGCTGCTCGCGGTGTTGCTGGCGACTGCGGCCTGGGGGGTGGACAACGCGCTCTCGCGCGGGGTGGCCGATCGGGACCCCGGGCAGGTGGTCGGCGTCAAATCGATCTTGGGGGTGACGGCAACGCTCACCCTGGCCGCGCTGGCTGGCGACGGGCTGCCGCCGTTGGGCGCGGCTTTGGCGCTCCTGGTGGTGGGTGCCACAGGCTATGGTTTGAGCCTGCGCCTGTATGTGCTGGCTCAGCGCGCCTTTGGCGCTTCGCGCACCGGCTCGGTCTACGCCTTCGCGCCTTTTGTGGGTTTGCTCGGTGCCTTTGCGCTGGGTGAGCGCTCGCTTTCGCTCATGGTGTTGCTCGCTGGCGCGCTCATGCTGTGTGGCGTGTGGCTGCATGTGAGCGAATCGCACGAGCACGAACACGAACACGAACATGCTGCGCTGGCTCACGAGCACGCGCATGTGCACGGCGGCGCTGACGACGATGGTCATCACAGCCACCCGCACGAGCCATCGACCAGCGGCTCGCACAGCCACAGCCATCGGCACCAGCATGAGCCGGTGCAGCACAGCCATCCCCATGTGCCCGACGCGCACCATCTGCATCGCCATTGAGCCCGACTACCTTCCCAACCCTCTTTGCGGTCCCACCTGCAACGCCTCCACCATGCCAAACACCCCACCCCGTCACACCAGCGCCCTTGTCTTGTTCTCCGGCGGCCAAGACTCCACCACCTGCCTGGTCCAAGCGCTGGCGCGCTACCCGCGCGTCGAAACGCTGGGCTTCGATTACGGCCAGCGCCACCATGTCGAGCTGAAAGCGCGCATCACCGTGCTGGCCGAACTGCGCGAACGGTTCCCCGCCTGGGGCGAGCGTCTGGGCGAAGACCATCTGCTCGATCTCGCGGTGCTCGGCCAGGTGAGCGAGACCTCGCTCACACGCGACACCGCATTTCGCATGGAAGCCAGCGGTCTGCCCAACACCTTCGTGCCCGGGCGCAACCTGCTGTTCCTCACCTTTGCCGCCGCGCTGGCCTACCGGCGCGACATCGACGTGATCGTGACCGGCGTCTGCGAAACCGACTTCTCGGGCTACCCCGATTGCCGCGACGACACCATGAAAGCCCTGCAAGTCGCGCTGTCGCTGGGCATGGACCACCGCTTTCTGATCGAGACGCCGCTGATGTGGATCGACAAGGCCGCCACTTGGCAGCTCGCGCACGACATCGGCGAGGCGTCGGGCGTCGCAAACGGCGGCCAGCAGTTCGTGGATCTCATCGTGGAACACACCCACACCTGCTACCTCGGCGACCGCGAACACCGCCACGCCTGGGGCTACGGCTGCGGCAGTTGCCCGGCCTGTGAACTGCGGGCTCGGGGCTGGGCGGGGTTTTCCCGCGCTGCCGCTCAACCCAGCTTGAAAGCGCCGACCACATCAGCCAGCTGATCGGCTTGCGACTGCAGGCTGGCGGCGGCGGCGGACGATTCTTCGACCAGCGCCGCGTTTTGCTGCGTCATCTCGTCGAGCTGGTTCAAGGCGTGGTTGACCTGCCCAATGCCACCCGACTGCTCGGCCGCCGCGCTGGTGACTTCGCCGATCATGCGGGCCACCGCCTGCACCGAATCCACAATCTCGGTCATCGTCTGGCCAGCAGCGGTGACCAAGCGGTTGCCCGAGTCCACCCGATCAACCGACACCTCGATCAGCGCCCTGATCTCGCGCGCCGAGCTTGAGCTGCGTTGGGCGAGGCTGCGCACCTCGCTGGCCACCACCGCAAAGCCCCGGCCTTGTTCCCCGGCGCGCGCTGCCTCCACCGCGGCGTTCAGCGCCAGGATGTTGGTTTGAAAGGCGATGCTGTCGATCACGCCCACGATGTCGGCAATTTTGCGTGAGCTGGTCTGAATCTCGCCCATGGTTTGCGCCACCTGACCCACCGCCAGGCCGCCGCGCCTGGCCACATCGGCCGCTTGGGATGCCATTTGCTGGGCTTGGCGGGCGGCGTCGGCCGACTGCCCCACCGTGGCCGTGACTTGCTCCATGGCGCCCGTTGTTTCTTGCAAATGGCTGGCAGCTTTTTCTGTGCGAACTGAAAGATCCTGGTTGCCATGGGCCACTTCGCTGCTGGCCGTGCCGATGCTGCTGCTCGCGTTCTTGACCTGCTTGATCAAGCCATGCAGTCGCCCCCGCATCTGGTGTATGGCCTCCAGCAAGGGTCGAAACTCGTCGCGCCCACGCACCGAAACCTCGGTGGCCAGATCGCCTTGGGCAATGCGGGTGGCGCTGTCGATGGTGGCGCTCAGGCGGCGGCTCAACCGCGTGATCACCATCCAGTTGGTCATCACAAGCAGTCCCATCGTGAGTGCCATCATGCCGGCCATCACCAGCTGGGTCGAGCCCGCTTCTTTCTCGCCTCGAACCACCATCTCTGCGAGAAGGCCCTGTTGGTACTCGCGCAGCGCACCCACGCTTTCCAGCAGGAGGTTGCGGTTGGGAATCAGCGTGGCCACCAGGTGCTCAAACGCCAGATCGGCGCGCCCGTCCACGGTCATCCCGAGGTTTTTTCCACCCACAACCCAGAATGAGGCCACCCGCTGTTCCAGTTCGGCGAACAACGCAATGCCCTTGGCACTGTGTGCGTTGGCGCGAAAGCCATTTATGGCCTCATCAATGAGCGCTTTCTTTTGACCGACATCGTCCAGCGTGCTTTTCAGGTCTTCGGGCGTCTTGACCAGCATCGCATGCCGGGCCAGCAGCGAGGTGCGGGTGATGTTGAGTTCGATCACCGCCACGCGCGCCAGTTGGGGCACCAGGCGCTCTGCGGCGTCTGCATTGATGGCGGAGATGCTGCTGAGACTCATCCAGGTGTACACACCCGCCGAGACCAGGCACACCAGCACAGCGGCGAGCGCTGAAGCCAGCGTGCGGGCAAATCCAAGTTTGAAGATACTCATGCGTTTGCCCAAGGCGATTGAGCTAAAAAAGTTGCATTTATTTTCGACAGCAACAGGATGAACTTGAGCAACTTTGTCCGCGATGGATCAGTTGCCCACCATCTGAGCTGGCACCACCCAGCGGTCGAACTGCTCGGCTGTCACATGGCCAGAGGCGATCGCCACTTCGCGCAGGCTCAGGCCTTGGGTGTGGGCTCGCTTAGCGATTTCGGCGGCTTTGTCGTAGCCGATGTGCGGGTTGAGCGCGGTCACCAGCATCAGCGACTGCGCCACCAGCGCCTGAATGCGGGAGCGGTTGGGCTTGATGCCGGTGGCGCAATGGTGGTCAAAACTGCGCATGCCGTCGGCCAGCAGGCGCACGCTTTGCAGGAAGTTGTGCGCCACCATTGGGCGAAACACATTGAGCTCGAAGTTGCCCGAGGCGCCGCCGATGCCGATCGCCACGTCGTTGCCCATCACCTGCGCGCACAGCATGGTCAGCGCCTCGCACTGGGTCGGGTTGACCTTGCCCGGCATGATGGAAGAGCCGGGTTCGTTCTCGGGAATCAGCAGCTCGCCCAGGCCGCTGCGCGGGCCACTGGCCAGCCAGCGCACGTCGTTGGCGCTCTTCATCAGGCTCACGGCGAGTGTTTTGAGCGCGCCGTGTGCGTGCACCAGCGCGTCGCAACTGGCCAGCGCCTCGAACTTGTTGGGCGCGGTCACCAGTGGCAGGCCGGTGAGCCGCGCAAGCTCAGCCGCCGATTGTTCGGCGAAACCGGCGGGCGCGTTCAGGCCGGTGCCCACTGCGGTGCCCCCCAGCGCGAGCTCGCACAGGTGTGGCAGCGCGGCGTGCAGATGCGCCTCGCCATGCGTGAGCTGCGCCACATAGCCCGAGAACTCCTGGCCCAGGGTGAGCGGTGTGGCGTCTTGCAAATGGGTGCGGCCAATCTTCACGATGCCGTCGAACGCATGCGCTTTGGCCGCCAGCGTGTCGCGCAGCGCGGCCAGCGCTGGAAGCAGCTGGTGAGTGATGCCGTCGACCGCTGCGAGGTGCATGGCGGTGGGAAACACGTCGTTGCTGGACTGGCTGCGGTTGACCTCGTCGTTCGGGTGTACCCGCCGCGCTTCACCGCGCTCGCCACCGAGCAGCTCGCTGGCGCGGTTGGCCAGCACCTCGTTGAGGTTCATGTTGGTCTGGGTGCCCGAACCGGTTTGCCAGACCACCAACGGGAACTCCGAAGCGTGTTGACCTGCGATCACCTCATCGGCGGCGGCCACGATGGCGTGGGCCTTGGCCTCGTCGAGCAGGCCGAGGCGCTGGTTCACCACCGCCGCCGCGCGCTTCACCTGGGCCAGCGCGCGGATCAGCTCGGCTGGCATGCGCTCGCTCGAAATATTGAAGTGTTGCAGCGAGCGCTGGGTTTGTGCGCCCCAAAGCCGATCGGCTGGCACGTCGATGGGGCCGAAACTGTCGCGCTCGGTGCGCGTGCTGGTTGGGGGAGTATCGGCGGACGGTGTGGATTCGGTCATGGCGGCTCCTTGTGGGCGAGTGGGTTCGAGCCCGGGTCAGACCATTCTGCGACTTGGTCCGCCTGCGCGCCCGCTGTGACCCTGTTGCGTCAGCGCTTCGATACCTTGATTCCTGTTCGGGCTGAACCTGTCAAAGCCCAGCACTGGCCAGGGTTTTGCCAGAGCAAGAAGATGTTGCGTTGCAGGGCTGAATCCATGGCGTCTGAATGCCCTCGGGTTCAGCCAGTCATCCAAAAGACGTCAGCTTGCCGCGATCTGCCAGCGCTGCTTGCCGCTGGTGTCGGGCTCCAGTGTCCACTGGCGGTCGTGGAAAGCCGCGACCGTGGGCCGGTGCGCGATCGACACCAGGGCGCCGTCGGATGCTTTCATCAGCGCCCGCAAGCGCCCGTACAACACGGTCTCGGCCTGCTCGTCAAGGGCGCTGGTGGCCTCGTCCACAAACAGCCAGCGCGGCTTTTTCAGGAAAGCGCGGGCGATGGCCAGGCGCTGCTGCTCGCCACCCGAGAGTTTCTGGCCCCAGCTGTCTTGGCGGTCGAGCTGGTCCACCAGATCGGGCAGTAAGGCATCGCGCAGCGCCTGCTGCAGCGCTGAATCGGCATAGTGATCGGCGGGCTCGGGGTAAGCGAGCGCGGTGCGCAGGGTGTCGTTCGGAAAGTAGGGGCGTTGCGGCAGGAACATCACCCGCGCATCGAAATCGGCCGGCAGCCGCAACCGTCCCTTGGCCCAGGGCCAGATGCCAGCCAAGGCGCGAAACAGCGTGGACTTGCCACTGCCCGAAGGTCCCTTGAGCAGCAACGCATCGCCCGCCTTGAGCGACAGACCGTGTGCACCGAGCAACGCCACACCGCCGGGCAGCGCGAGCTGCAAATCGTCGACTGCGATCTGATCGTCATGGGCCGGGTCGCGATCGCGCGCCAACTCGGCGCTCTGCAAGGCGGCAAAGCTTTCCTCGAAGCTGGTGATGCGGTCGGTGGTGGCGCGCCAAGCGGCCAAGCTGTCGTAGTTGTCAACGAACCAAGAAAGCGAGTCTTGCACCCGGCCAAACGCCGAGGCGATCTGCATCAGTTGGCCGAGCTGGATGGCGCCGCTGAAAAAGCGCGGTGCGGCGACGATGAAGGGAAACACCACGGCGGCCTGGCCGAAGCCGACCGTGAACCAGGTCAGCCGTTTTTGCGCCTGAATCAGTTTCAGGTAGTTGGCCAGCACCTCGCCGAAGCGGTTGCCCAGGCGCTGGCGCTCCACCGGCTCGCCCCGGTCCAGCGCAATCGATTCGCTGTACTCGCGCACCCGGATCAGGTGGTGCCGGTAGTCGGCTTCGAAACGCTGTTGGCGAAAGTTGAGGTTGATCAGCGGGCGGCCAATGTAGTGCGTGAGAACACTGCCGACCACGCAATACACCACCGCCACCCAGACCATGAAGCCGGGGATCACATAGTCGTTGCCCTGGAAGCTGAAGCCGAAGCTGCCCGAGAGCGTCCACAAAATGCCGACAAAACTCACCAACGTGACCACCGCGTTGAGCAGCCCCATCGACAGGCTCACCGTGTAGCTGGTGAACAAATTCATGTCTTCGGCAATGCGCTGGTCGGGGTTGTCCGGTGGTGCGTCGCTGCCTTTGGCAAAGCGCGCGATCTCCAGCTGGTAAAACGCCTTGTCGGCCAGCCAGCGGTCCATGTACCGCGCGGTGATCCAGCCGCGCCAGCGCATCTGCAGCAACTGGGTGAGGTAGAAGCGGTAGACCGCGATAACGATGAAACCGAACGCCAGGTAGGTGAAGCGACCGAGTTGCTCCCAGAACGCCGGCTGGTCTTTGTTTTGCAGCGCGTCGTAGAAGAATCGGTTCCACTCGTTGATCAGCACCAGCATGTACACCGCACCCAGGTTGAGCAGCACGATGGCCAGCAACAGCCCCCGCGCCTGCCACTTTTGGTCCGAAGTCATGAAGTAGGGCGCGGTCAGACGCCAAACCTTGGTGGTGAAGGTTTTGAAGTTCTGGAGTTTTTCGGTTAGGGCCATGGTGTTGCTGATGTGGGGTGAAAAGGGTTCGGGTGACCCGGCGACCGGGCCCCGCACAGGCGATTGGCCTGTTGCGCGCGTGCGTCGAGCGTGTTGCGCATGCGGATTGGACGGGCGTTAACCCATCTTTAACAGCCCCAAAAAACTTCCCTTATAAATCAACAACTTAGCGCGTACTGGTGTTTTAGGTGCTGAATTTTCTTGTAATTTTCAGTTCAAACGACGAGTTTCTTGACCCCACC